>Ga0247611_10001223_pt1 | contig 46629 bp, 26 predicted proteins | sample 177DNAGHGhighgp2_FD_192422 | JGI IMG/M metagenome (GOLD analysis project Ga0247611, IMG submission 192422) | Sheep rumen microbial communities from Palmerston North, Manawatu-Wanganui, New Zealand - 1770 DNA GHGhigh gp2 | ecosystem: Host-associated > Mammals > Digestive system > Stomach > Rumen... | reverse complement strand
TTTGATGCCTGCCATAGCAGCGATCATCATGGTCGTGGTAACGGTCGTCGCACCATCTTCCTTACGCGCCAAGAGAACCGGTAAGTCACGACGGGAAGCTTTGATGACTGCCTGACCTTTTTTACCGAGGTATTCAATCTCCTCCGGCGTACATCCGGCTTTGAGTTTACCACCGATGATAGCTATTGTAGCCGGTACGGCTCCGTTATCGCGTATCGTTTGCTCCACGCGCAAAGCAGTCTCAACGTTCTGCGGATAAGGCATTCCATGACTGATGATAGTGGACTCCAAAGCCACTACGGGTTTTCCGGCTTCTAATGCAGCTTGCACTTCCGGAGAGATAGAAAGAAATTGATTCATTTATGATTTATGATTTGTGATTTATGATTTATGATTTATAAAAGGATATTAGCGATGTCGGGATTGACGGGTTTGGGACTCATGAGGGTAGCCCGAGCAGCCATCAGTCCGTATTGCGCGGTCTTGGGGAAAGGAATATTCTTGGTGTAGGCATAGACGACTCCGGCCAAGAAAGCATCCCCCGCACCGGTGGTGTTCACCACTTCACCCGGTAGGGCCGGGAAAAGCCATTCTTCAGCCGCATTACGGCAGTAGACGCCCTCGGCACCCAAAGTGATATAGACATGCGCGACACCCATGTTGAGCAACTCCTGTGCAGCCTGTGCATAGGTGGCCGTTTCTGTTACAGCCAGCGCTTCTTTGAGATTCAGTTTGAGAGAATGGAGGTAGGGTAACTTGGAGTTTCGCAGGGCATTCACTACCCGATGCGCTTTGGTGGTACTCACGCCGTCAATAAACAGCGGCGCCGTCACATTCTCCATCAACCATCGGATGGCATCTTCGCTGATATTTGTATCGGCTACTACGAAATCGGATAAGTTAATCTCCCCGCTTCGTTTGCTCAGCCACTCCGGTGTGATAGCGCGTATACATTCGGTATCTGCTACCGCCGCGATCATCTCACCGCCATGGTTGTTGATACACAGGTATACGCCGGAACGCAAGGCGTTCTCGCGCTCCGAAAGATGAACATCCATCCCTTGCTGCTTACAATAATCATGGAGTAATCCGCCGAAGAGGTCTCCGCCGAAGACGGTGAGCAATTGTGTTCTCGCTCCGAGCAGGGCTAAGTTATGCGCGATATTCCGCGCCACTCCGCCATAGCCGATATCGATATGTCCGGGATTAGAGTCCGCAGCAATAAACGCATCGTACAAGGTAGCCGACAGGTCTACATTCGCTCCTCCGATAACAGAAATGAGTGTTTCCATGATGATGGTTAATTAATGTCTTACCGTGATATGAAAGCAGGATTGCATTGCTTCATATTTGACGTATATCTTCCCCGCCCGCTGATGATTGAGCAGCACTTGGCCCAACACCAGTTTGAGGTTATCTTCATGCATATAATCGCGCGTGCGTGTTACTTTCTCATAACGCATATACGCGAGATCAAAAGTGGTACCGTAACAATGACAGCTCTGCGTGGTGGAATTGATATTCCCGCTGCGTTGCAGGTATTTGATGTCCTCTTGGGTGCGCAGTACCGAGGTGATGTAGAAGCGGTAATGCGGTAAGTTATTCCGCTGCAATATATCCGCCCACTCCACTCCGATGGAGTCCAGTTCGCGTTTCGCCGAAGGGATCAGATACGGCACCGAGTGGGTCAGACTATCGACGATATAATTCGCGTTCGTCTTCACCTCCACCAGTCTCTTTCGCATCGAAGCGGCATCTGCCCGATCTTTCGGCGGCCGCGTTAGGCCGATAGCCGAGGCCACTGCATGCTGCTTGGACTGCAGGTCGTTGAACTTCAGCTTGTAGTTAAACGTCCGTCCGGGATAGCTAACCAAGTTATCCTCGACGACCGTCTGCTGTTCCGTTTGCCGATGCGCGCAGCCCATGAAGAGCAGCACGCATAGCAAGCCTAACACGCATTTAAATCGACCACTCAAATCCATCTTTGGTATCTTTGATCTGGAAACCCAGTGCGGTCAGTTCATTACGGATCTTATCGGACGTAGCCCAGTCCTTATTCTGCTTCGCCTGCAGACGGATTCCGAGCAGCAGGTCGATAGCACCGTTGAAAGCTTGTTGTTTTCCTTCATCGGCAGACTGCTCTTCCAGACGCAAACCTAAGATATCGATGGCGTAGGTCTTCCATACCGCACGCAGTTCGTTGAGGTCGGTTTCCGAGATGGTACCCTTTCCGTCCCATACCGTATTAATCGCGCGCGCACTATCGAAGAGGGCGGCAATAACGAACGGTGTATTGAGATCGTCGTCCATGGCTTCTTGGCAGCGCTGTCGGATACCGGCCACTTCGACGGTGGTCTCTTTGCCTGCCTGCAGTTTCAGCAGACGTGCATACGCTTCCTGCAGACGTTGGAGGCCTTTCTCAGCAGCCTCGAGTGCTTCGGAAGAGAAGTCCACGGTAGAGCGGTAATGCGCCTGGAGGATGAAGAAACGAATAACCATCGGTCCGAACGGCTTCGAGAGCAGCGGATGGTTGCCGGCGAAGAACTGCTCGAGGGTGATGAAGTTATTATAGGACTTACCCATCTTCTTGCCCGCGATGGTGATCATGTTATTATGCATCCAGTAATGCACGCTCTCTTTCCCGAGGGCCGCACAACTCTGCGCGATCTCCGCCTCGTGATGCGGGAAGATGAGATCCAGACCACCGCCGTGGATATCGAACTGCTCACCGAGGTATTTCGTACCCATGGTAGAGCACTCCATGTGCCAGCCCGGAAAACCTTCAGACCATGGTGAAGGCCAATGCATGATATGCTCCGGCGAAGCTTTCTTCCAAAGGGCGAAATCATAACTGTGTTTCTTCTCCGCCTGACCATCCAGTTCACGCGTCTCCGCGATGATGTCATTCAGGTTACGACCGGATAACTTACCATACGGATAGTCTTTCGCATATTTCTCCACGTCCATATAAACGGAGCCATTGGAGACATAAGCGTAACCCTTATCGAGGATCTTCTGCACGAAGGCGATCTGCTCGATGATATGGCCCGAAGCATGGGGCTCAATAGACGGCGGCAGCACGTTAAGCGCCGCCATATCACGATGGTAGCGGTTGGTATAATACTGCACCACCTCCATCGGCTCAAGTTGCTCGAGACGGGCTTTCTTAGCAATCTTATCTTCGCCTTCATCCGCATCGTGCTCAAGGTGACCCACATCGGTGATGTTGCGCACGTACCGCACCTTATAGCCAAGATGCATCAGATAGCGATAGAGGACATCAAAGGTGATAGCCGGACGGGCATGCCCCAGATGGGCATCGCCGTACACCGTCGGTCCGCAGACATACATGCCCACATGACCCTCATGCAGCGGCTTGAAGGTTTCTTTGAATCGTGTTAATGAATTATAAATCTCTAACATAGTCGAAAGTCAAAACGGGACAGAGCCTGTCGAAAGGCCGCTTCGGTTAAAGGAGAGTCTTGGGGTCGAGGTTATTGCGCTCGATGTCTTTGAAGTACTTGAACGTACCTACTTTCAGTTCATCGCAAGCAGCCTCGTCGCAGACGATGATACCATGCTGGTGCATCTGCAGCATCGAGACGGTCCACATATGGCTGACGGGCTCTTCGATGGCGTGTTGCAGCGCACGGGCTTTGTTATGACCGTTCACCATGATCAGCACCTCTTTGGCATCCATCACGGTACCTACACCTACAGTGAGAGCCGTCTTGGGCACTTTATTCACATCGTTATCGAAGAAACGGCTGTTGGCGATGATGGTGTCGGTGGTCAACTCTTTCTTACGGGTGCGGCTGGTGAGCGACGAACCCGGTTCGTTGAATGCGATATGTCCATCGGGACCGATACCGCCGAGGAAGAGGTGAATACCACCGATGTTACGGATTTTCTCTTCATAACGTGCACACTCGGCTGCGAGGTCAGCTGCATTACCGTTCAGGATATTGACGTTCTCCTTGCGGATGTCGATATGGCTGAAGAAGTTATTCCACATGAAGCTATGATAACTCTCCGGGTGCTCTTCGGGCAAGTTAACGTACTCGTCCATATTAAAAGTCACTACATTACGGAAAGACACTTTACCCGCTTTGTTGAGTTCGATCAGAGCTTTGTACATACCAAGGGGCGACGAGCCGGTCGGGAGACCGAGAACGAAAGGTTTGCTCTCCTTGGGATCAAACTCGTTGATACGTTTTGCCACATAATTCGCAGCCCACTGGCTAAGCAGGTCATACGAAGGTTCAATAATTACACGCATTTATATTTCAAATTTAAAATTTCAAATTTAGGATTTATTTCTCATTCCATAAAAAGGATGATCTCGAGGTCAGACTCATCGGGATTAACTGCGATGATTTGACCTTTTTTTTCGATCAGGACCGTGAAGGGGATGTACTGCACGCCGTAGAGGTCCGAACAGATATGCTCCGCATCTTCGCGCGCTTGCGGCCAAGGCATCTGCTCCTGCTCCAGAGCCGTTAACCATGCCTCTTTATCTTCGTCCACCGAACAACTGAAGATCTGCAGACGTTCACGAGGCTGACCGGCGTATATCTCTTTGAGCACCGGTATCAGACGACGACAGGGTCCGCACCACGAAGCCCAGAAGTCCACCAGCACGAAGTCGGTTTTGCCGACGAGTTGACTGAGCGACAGTTCTTCGCCCTCCGGTGTCACAGCCGTGAAGTCGGTGTAGGGATTATCAATGGTTACCTCTTCTACCAGTTCCGGTTCTTCTTGGGGTTGCTCTTCTTCCTGCGGTTGAGCCGGTCTTCTTGCGCAGCCGACTATCGTTAGCGCAGCCAGCGCTATTAACCAAAATTTTTTCATTGCTATTATTTGTTTTTTAACTGCGTTTGAGAACGACGGCGCTACGTGCCGGCAGGTACATCTTGAGCCAGCCTTTACCGTCCTTGTCATAGAGCGGATCGTAGTTGGTGAAATGCTCTACGCTATCGTCCGCCAGACCGAAGCCGGCAAACTCCTTCGCATCCGTATTGAGAACCACTTCGTACTTACCGGACGGCACTAAGATACCGTAGTCGTCGAAGGACTTCTGTCCGTTCCAGTTGAAGATAAACAGCAGGTCACCGCGCGAATAAGCCACTACCTGGTCGCCCTCGTTATCCCACCATTTCATCACCCATGGCAGGTGTTTACCGATATTGTATTTCTTCTCCTCCGCCGTCGGGTTCTGCATGAGGAGGTATTTTTTGAGCAGATGGATCATCTTCTCATCAAAGCGATTAAGATCGGAGAAGAAGTAGTTCGGGTTATCCACGAGGTCCCACTGGCGACGCGCATATTTATAACTCCATCCATTCCCTTCACGAGGGAAGTCAATCCACTCGGGATGGCCGAACTCATTTCCCATGAAGTTCAGGTATCCACCATTGATGGTGGATGCAGTGATAAGCCGTATCATCTTATGAAGCGCTATACCACGATCCGCCATGAAGGAAGAATGTCCGTGCTCAAAATGCCAGTACATATCCGAATCCACGAGGCGGAAGATGATCGTCTTATCGCCCACGAGCGCCTGGTCATGACTCTCCGAATAAGAGATGGTCTTCTCATCCTCACGACGGTTCGTCATTTCAAACAAGATATGACCGGCTTTCCAGTCCTCATCCTTCACCTCTTTGATATACTTAATCCAGAAATCAGGAATACCCATTGCCAGACGATAGTCGAAACCTACACCGCCATCGGCTATCGGACATGCCAGGCCCGGCATACCGCTCATCTCCTCCGCAATCGTGATGGCATCGGGTTTCACTTCGTGGATCACCTTATTGGCCAGCGTCAGATACATCAGCGCATCACCATCTTCGTTTCCGTTGAAGTAAGAAGGATAGCCGTTGAAGTCTTCGCCCAGGCCGTGCGAGCGATAAATCATAGAGGTCACACCATCGAAACGGAATCCGTCGAAGTCGTATTCGTCGAGCCAGAACTTACAGTTCGAGAGCAGGAAATGCAGCACTTCGTTCTTGCCGTAGTTGAAGCAGAGACTATCCCAAGCCGGGTGCTCACGACGGGCACCGTCATGGAAATACTGATAACCCGTACCATCGAAGTTACCGAGACCCTCAAGTTCGTTCTTCACCGCATGGCTATGCACGAGGTCCATGATGACATGCATACCTCTGCCGTGAGCATCGTCGATGAGGGCTTTGAGTTCATTCGGTGTACCGAAGCGACTGCTGGCAGCAAAGAAATTCGATACATGGTATCCGAAGGAGCCGTAATACGGGTGCTCCTGGATAGCCATGATCTGCACGCAGTTATAACCCAACTTATCGATACGCGGCAGCACATCACGACGGAACTCCTCGTACGAATTCACTTTCTCCTCTTTGGAACTCATGCCGATATGGCACTCGTAGATATAGAGCGCTTCGCGCGATTTTTGATTTGTGATTTTTGATTTGTGATTTCTATTCTTCCACTGGTACTCGGGTTCATTCCAAACCTGCGCCGAGAAGATCTTCGTCTGCTCGTCCTGCACGACGCGGCGCACATAAGACGGGATACGCTCTCCGTAACCGCCGTTCCACTCGACGAGCAGTTTGTACATCTGGCCATGGGCCATCGCTTTCTCCGGCAACTTCGCCTCCCATACACCATTCCCGATCGGCTGCAGACGATATGCTTCATCCTTGCTCCAGTTGTTCATGTCGCCCTTGATATAGATCGCCGTAGCGTTCGGCGCCCATTCACGCAGCACCCATCCTTCGGGCGTATGATGCAAGCCAAAATAGAGATATCCCGTCGCCCACTCGGACAGCGGCTGACCTCCTGTGATCTCTTTCTCCTTATTCATCGCATAGTCATAACGACCCTGGAGAGCACCCTCGTAAGGCTGCAGATACGGATCACGCTCAACAAGCTTGAGGTGTTTCGATTTTTTACATGTTGCCATAGTTGTATGTGTTTTTCGTTGTATTATTCAATTTTGCGTGCAAAATTACAAAAAATAATCGACATATGCAAACGATTCCATGAATTTTCAAAAAATATTTGTGTATCTCAGATTTTTTGCGTATTTTTGCAGACGATTTAGTTCACACAAAATCATTACAACATATGAAAAAAATTATTTTTACGCTTGCAGCGTTTGCACTTATGACAACAGCATGCACTACTAAACAACAGACCACCGGTATCGATCTGGCGAACTTAGACACCACGGCCGTACCGCAAAATGACTTCTACCAATTCGCTTGTGGCGGCTGGATGGCAGCCAACCCTCTGACGCCGGAATACAGTCGTTTCGGTTCGTTCGACAAATTAGGATTAAACAACCTGGAGCAGGTGAACGGATTGATTCAAGAGATCGCCGCGAAGAAACACCCGCAGGGGTCGATCGCGCAGAAGATCGGCGATATGTATAACCTCGCGATGGACACCGCTCGTCGTGACCAGGAAGGTATCGAGCCGGTTCGTAAAACCTTAGCCGAGATCGAAGGTATTACCGACCGTGCGCAGTTATCGAAAGCGCTCGGTGCCGCGATGGACTACAGCCTCTGGGCGATGTATGTCGATGCCGACGCGATGAACAGCGCCATGAACATTATGAACGAGTATCAAGCCGGCTTCTCGTTAGGCGAGAAAGAGTATTACCTGGACGAGGATGAGCAGACCGTAGCGATCCGTAACGCGTACGTAGCGTATATCGAGAAACTGTTCGGTCTCTTCGGTTTCGAGAACGGCGCCGAGAAAGCACAAACGGTATTGCGCATGGAGACACGTCTGGCGAAGGCAGCTTACAGCAATGTGGAGCTTCGCGACCCGATCGCTAACTATAACAAGATGAGTGTAGCCGAACTGCAGGAACTGGTGCCGCAGGTTAATTGGACCGAGTATTTCGAGGCACTGGGTGTGACCTTGGATAGCCTCTCTATCGGTCAGATTCCTCACTTGCAAGAAGCAGGACGTATGTTAGCGGACGAACCGCTGGAGGACCTCAAGACCCTCTTTACCTGGCAGGTGATCGACGGGGCTACTTCGTATCTCACAAGCGAGATTTATCAGGCTTCGTTTGACTTCTACGGCAAGGTGATCTCCGGTCGCGAAGAGCCAAGTCCGCTGTGGAAACGTGCGGTAGGTATCGTGAACGGTACGCTAGGCGAAGCAGTAGGTCAGATGTACGTTCAGAAGTACTTCCCGGAGGAGAACAAAGCGCGTATGTTAGCGCTGGTAAAGAACTTGCAGAAAGCGCTCGGTATCCGTATTGAGAACCTGGAATGGATGAGCGAAGAGACCAAGGCGAAGGCGCTGGAGAAACTGAATGCCTTCACGATCAAGATCGGTTACCCCGATACTTGGCGCGACTATACGGCACTGGATGTAAATGCGAAGGATACCTATTATGCGAACCTGCAGCGTGCAGCGAAGTTCGAGCAGGAGTACAGCCTCAGTTACTTAGGCAAACCGGTGGATAAGACCAAATGGTATATGACGCCGCAGACGGTAAATGCCTATTACAACCCGTCCAGCAATGAGATCTGTTTCCCGGCCGGTATTCTCCAATATCCGTTCTTCGACATGAGCGCCGATGATGCGTTTAACTACGGCGCGATCGGCGTGGTGATCGGTCATGAGATGACGCACGGTTTCGACGACCAGGGATGCCATTTCGACAAGGATGGAAATATGATTAACTGGTGGACCGAAGAGGATAAGAAAGCCTTCGACGCCCGCACGAAAGTGATGGAAGAGGCCTTCAATCGCATCGAAGTAGCTCCGGGCGTACATGCCAACGGTGCCTTCACTTTAGGCGAGAATATCGCGGACCACGGAGGTCTGCAAGTGAGCTATCTGGCATTTTGTCTGAACGAGGAGTCGAAACCCGAAGCAGAGCGTCTGCAGACGCGCGACGGCTTCACGCCCGCACAGCGTTTCTTCTTGGCTTACGCGAACGTATGGGCAGGTAATATCCGTCCGGAAGAGATCCTGAATCGCACGAAGAGTGATCCTCACTCGTTGGGTAGATGGCGTGTAAACGGTGCGCTACCGCAGATCAACGCTTGGTACGATGCATGGAACGTTACGGAAGAAAGTCCGATGTACGTAGCACCAGAGGAAAGGGTTTCCATCTGGTAATTGGTGATTGGTAATTGATGATTGGTAATTGAAAAAGAAAAGTCCGCGAATGGCGGACTTTCTTTTTTTAGGCTTTCTCAACAGCCTCAGCGATGGAGTTGGCGACGAAGGCCATCTCTTCGGCCGGGAGGGAGAGTTTGGGATTAGACCACAGCATATCTTTCTCCGAATTCATCGGAATCAGATGCACATGCACGTGGTTCACTTCCATACCCAGCACCGCTACACCGACGCGCTTACAACCCGTAGCGGCCTTGACACCTTTCGCCACTTTCTTGGCAAAGGTCATGAGGCTCTTGAGTTGCTCGTCCGTCAGATCGAAGATATAATCGGCTTCCGGCTCCGCTAACTTAGGTACTACTAAGGTGTGACCTTTCACCAGCGGATTGATATCCAAGAAGGCATAGTTCTTATCATCTTCAGCTACTTTATAGCTCGGGATCTCGCCTTTGATAATTCGTGTAAAGATAGTCATACTAATTGGTGATTGGTAATTGGTAATTGGTGATTGGTGATTTAGAGAGTGATCTCCAATACTTCAAACTCGATGATACCGGCGGGCACTTGCACCTGCGCGATCTCACCTACTTTCTTACCCATCAGACCTTTGGCGATAGGCGTGGTAACAGAGATTTTGCCCTCTGCCAAGTTGGCTTCTCCTTCGGTCACCAACTGGAAGGTCTTCTCCTGACCATTATTGCGCTGTTTCACGCGCACCTTCGTAAGGATCTGCACCTCATCCGTTTTGATATCCGTAGCGTCCAGTACACGGGCGTCCATGAGTCGCAACTTCAACTGTGCGATCTTCGTCTCCAGTGCTCCTTGCGCTTCTTTTGCGGCGTCATACTCCGCATTCTCACTTAAATCGCCCTTCTCACGCGCTTCTGCTATCGCGGCAATGACACGTGGGCGCTCTACCGTCTCCAATTCGTGGAGCTCCTCTTTTAATTTCTTCAGACCGTCTTCGGTCATGTAGGTAACAGCCATTTTCTATACGTGTATTTAATATTTTCGGTTCAAAATCTCGCTCGCAATAATTGCCTTGCGAACCTCCTCGGTATCCGTTAAATCCGGAGTCGTATTTTGCGTTTCTTCAGCCATATAAAAAGGAGGCGTATGCCTCTTATATTTTGTTTAAAAACGATAGGAAACTTCACAGCCTCCTATCGCCATTAAACCTAAACCTTAACTATGAAAATTTTGTTTTCGATGCAAAGGTACTGCTTTTATTTGAAATGACCAAACATTTTGGCAAAAAAATGCAAAATTTCTTTAATTTTATACTATTTCACCTCTTAAAGTAGCAGCAGAGGCTTCTTTTATGCGTACATTGATGATATCGCCTATCTTCTGGTCGGTTCTGGGGAAGACCACGGTCTTATATTGCTCGGTTCGACCGTACATATCATCATGGCTGCGTTTGGAGAAACCCTCTACGAGCACTTCAACCGTCTTGCCTATCTCCCGTTGATTTGACTCCAGCGAGAGTTGGTTTTGTAAGGCGATGATCTCATTGAGACGACGCACTTTCTCCTCCTCCGAGATGTTATCGGGCAGGTGTTTCTGGGCATAGGTACCCGGCCGTTCGGAGTATTTGAACATGAACGCAGAGTCAAAGCCCACCTCTCTCATGAGCGAGAGGGTCTCAGCATGGTCTTCGAGCGTCTCGTCGTGAAAACCGCAGAAGATATCAGTGCTGATGGCTGCCGTAGGCAGGATACGCCGAATGGCAGCAATACGCTCCAGATACCACTCTCGGGTGTACTTGCGATTCATCAGTTTGAGAATGTGATTTGAACCTGACTGCACGGCCAGATGAATGAACTTACAGAGGTTCTTATGACGACTGATGGCTTCGAGCGTCTTATCGGACATATCCTTCGGATGGGAAGTCGTAAAGCGAATACGCATATCCGGAACAGCTTCAGCTACGATCTCTAACAGGTCCGCGAAGTCCACCTCGGAGAGGTTATGGGTTATGGGTGACGGGTTACCGATATAGCGATATGAGTTGACGTTCTGACCGAGAAGGGTGACTTCTTTGTATCCGCGTGCCTGCAGGTCACGCACCTCATTGAGGATGGACTCCACATCACGACTGCGCTCGCGACCGCGGGTATAAGGCACCACGCAATAGGAGCAGAAGTTATTACAGCCGCGCATAATGCTCACGAAACCGCTGATGGAGCGACCGATACGCGAAGGGATGATATGGCGGTAGGTCTCGGAGGTACTGAGTTCCACATTCATCGCTTTATGGCCCTGTTCGCACTGTGCCAAGAGGTTCGGGATGTCAAGATACGCATCCGGTCCCGCCACAAAATCCACACCGAAATCATCAATCAGTTCCTGACCCATTCGCTCCGCCATACAGCCGATGACACCAATGATCTTATCGCGATTTTCAATCTTCGATTTTTGATTTGAGATTTTAGATTTATTATTTCTCAAATGAGCCTTGAGTTCCCGCAGACGAGCACCCACTTTCTGCTCCGCGTTATCACGGATAGAGCAGGTATTGAGCAGAACGATATCGGCATCTTCCCAATGCTCCGTCAGTTCCGCATCGGTTGTTTCCATTATAGCTGCTACGACTTCGCTATCCGCGACGTTCATTTGGCAACCATAGGTCTCAATATAGAATTTTTTTGTCATTATTTTTAATTAATGTAGTACTTTCGGACTCCGCCTGATTAGCCCCTTTCCGTCTATGTTTTCCCCGTTTGCGGGGACAACCTCACCCCCGAAATTACGTTCGCACTACCGTGCAAACAACAATATTTTACCTCTAAAAACTAAAATAATATAATTTTTTTTTACTTTTTTCGATAAAATCTTGCATATTTGATTATTTTGTAGTAATTTTGCACCCGCTTTCGAAAAATCGAAAGACGGGAAGTGGCGCAGCCCGGTAGCGCAACGGTCTGGGGGACCGGAGGTCGCGTGTTCGAATCACGTCTTCCCGACTAAAAGGATGGCTTAGGCCGTCCTTTTTGGTAGACGGATTCTAACCCGCGTGTTCTTTCTTCAACAAAGGCAGATTTACTTCGGTAACTGCCTTTAATTGTATGCCTTGCAAGACAGGCTGCATGTCCGGGTTCTTTTGGATAAGGTCCATCCACCACTCTGCTTCGTCGAGGTCTGCGAAACCGCTCACGCGCAGCGCACATCCATCTCCCCAAACGGGCATCTTCTGCAGGTCAAAATCACGAATCAGGAACTGCGAGAAGTTAAACAACGCCACTTCGTACTGCAGTTCATTCAGTGCTTGTTCCTCCGCTGTAGGCAGAATAAGCAGTACCACAGACGGTTGTTTACGATCTTCGCTCCACTGCTGTTCGGCTACCGTAGTATCTTGTGGCTCTTCTTCGATCTCTCCGCGTCGATCGGCGAGACTGCCGCTGGCACCACCCTTCTGACTCTCCATACCTTGTCCCATCATCGCCAACATATCCTTCGCCATGGCTCCCAATTCGGTATTGCCATAGTTCTCCACCATCGCGCGTAATTCGTTTGCGAAGGGTTCTTGTCCTTCGGTACGCGCAACGGAAACCGCCTTCAGGAAGACGAAACGCGGCATGAGTCGACTCTGCGGGAACTCCTGTTGCGCATAGTTGGTATTGGTTTTAACGGTGGAATAGTCACCTTTTGTATAGGCTGTATAAGTAGCGGAATAAAGGGAATCTTGCTCCGCTAACATCTTGCGCATCTTCGCAATATAGTTCTCGTCATGACGTAAAGCACGCAACTGTTCATCCTCATGAATGGCGACTACGGACGGATGCAACGGGAAGCGTTCATCCAACAGGCGTAAGGTCTCTTGTGTCAGTTCTTCATCCTCCAGTTTATCGCGATAGATATAATAGAGCGATACCATTGCTTCGCGCCAGAGGCTATCGCTTACGATATAATCCTGCTCCGTACGGGGAATCTGCTGCAGGTAATATTCGGGTTTGTGGATGTCGGTTTCGAAGGTCTGCCGCGCCGGTATAGAATCGGCACCCAGCATGGTAGAATCCATTCCCTCCGAAGGTGCAGAGCCCAACTCATCCCCTATCATCACTTGTTTGTTTTGCCGTCTCCAGTTATCCTCCAACGGACGATTTCCCCATCTACGGCGCCACTCTTGTTGTCCCTGTTTGATGAGTTGGGGATTATAGAAATACCACTCACCTTTCTGGGTTCCACCGCCTAACATATTCGCCGTATTGACACTTCGGGGCCCCTCGTCCAGCGCCAGTTCCCGTGCGGCCTGTACTTGTTTGATGGAGTCGTTCTTCTCAGCTTCTATCAAGTCGGCTATGATCTGATCCACGATGGCTCGTTGCTCTTCTTCGGTCATTTGTCCCAGCCGCTGCAGGGAGTCTTGCAGTTGCGCCTGATTATAGGATACGATCAATTCGTCCAGTACCTCCGAGCGCTTCTGAATACGATCAAAGTCCTTATTATCCGCTGTCAGGATGGTCACCGCTTCGCGATAACAGGGTTGCGCCTTCGCGTACGCGCGTTGTTCGAAATATATATCACCTGCGCGCACGAGGACGGCTGCTTTGGGCGTACCGGCCTGCGTAGACTCGGCTATCGCTTTCTCGTACATCTCCAGCGCCTTGGCTGTATCGGGTTGAGCGAGATAGATATTTCCGATCGCACCATAAATCTGATCTAAGCGGTCTTTGTATTTCGACTGCCGCGTCATGGATTTCAGACGACGAATTGCATTCTTTCCATCCAATTCAGCCATGCGAAGACGGGCATTAAACTCCATCTCATTGGTCGGCGCCATACGCACAACGGACTTATAGGCTTGGATAGCCTCATCGCGGTTGTTCTCGCGTTCGTATAACTGCGCTAAGACATACGCGAAACGCGGACGATAGATCTTCCGCTTCTCATAAGGCAGGGCGATCTTCACGAACGGCAGTGCCTCATGGTAATGCTCGCCTTTGAGCAACACATCGGCTTTCACCGCCGAATAGAGACGGGCGTGCTTACGACTCAAAGCATCAATACGCACACGCTGCAGCATATCTTCTGCTTCGTATTGCCATCCCATCTCGGCATATGCACGCGCGATCCATAACTGACACTGCGCGATGATATCCGGATCGTTCTGATAATGATTGATGATATAATTGAAGGTGCTGACAGCGCCTAAGAAATCAGCTTTATGAAACTCTGCTTCACCGAGTCGCATCCATGCCAACTTCATGTTGGCATTGAATTCCTCGGATTGTAACCATATTTTATATTTGGGATCGTTGGCCTTTTTCGGGTCACGTTTCGGTTTCGTTTTGATGGAATGCAACTTAATGCATTTACGGCATTTCTCGATGGTCTTATCCATCTGAGTAGCAGCGGCCGACGCTGCATCATGGTTCGATACGGGATACAGATTCAGAATCCGCGTATAATCATCGGTATTGGCATCGCGAATGGCTTTCAGTCCTTCCTCGTATGCCACGTTTCCATTATAGAGGATGTTGTACTTCACCTTCGTTTGATGGAACGAACGTGTAGCCCATGTGTTTTTCTGAGTCGAGCACGAAGAGAACAGCACGATCAGTGCTGCCATCCAAAATACTATGCTCTTTCCTCTAAACATTAATTCTCTAAACTCTAATCTCAAAACTTTATAGGAGTCCCTTCACATGACTCTGTGCAGCGATAAACTCTTTTAAGTAGAATGGCTCGTAATACGCCAATTTTTGATTGGTGATTTGTGATTTTTGATTTTCGGCTAATATACCTACATATTGCGCTTCGGGTACGATATCGGGGATAAAGTGCCAATTGGGGAGAGAGAATACGTTCGCGCACTTTGCCGCACCATCGCCGAAATAGTACACCGCGGTGTCATTGGTGATTGGTGATTGGTGATTGGTGATTGATTCTTCATTCTCAACCACTATGGCCATTGTTTCGCCATTAATCACCGTATAGACTTCCATACGACGGGCATCAATCATCGGGAGAAGGATGGAAGGTTGGTGATTCTCTGCCGCAAGGGCGCGATTAACTTCGTTTTTGGTGATTGGTGATTGCTCTTTAGCGGCTTCGCAGAGGACCTCCAATGTCGGAATAGGGATGAGCGGCACATTCAAGCCATAGCACAATCCTTTAGCTGTACTGGTTCCGATACGCAATCCGGTATAACTACCGGGGCCTTCACTGAGGGCCACCGCGTCTATAACGAGGGCTTGCTCCCGCGTGAACGAGAGCAATTCCTCTATATAGCGAGGTAGCAACCGGGCATGGTTGCTACCTTCACGGCAAATACATTGCTTGATCGGCATGCCGTCTTTGCAGACAGCAGCCGAACAAACCGATGTACTAGTTTCGATACATAATATCGTCATATGCTTACTCTTGCGGAGCTCCGTCGTTCTTATTTACCTTCTTGCCGAACAACTGCGAATCCTTGTTCTGACGCTTCTTCGGGAAGTTGAAGTGGTAAGCCAACTTCAAACCAGCATCGAAGTAACCAAGTTTGTCAGCATAGGTCTTCGTAGCGGATTGTACATCCAGGATAGCAGCAGAAGTCTCGGTCGGAGCCGTTAAGTCAAACAGACCTTCCGTGCTGGTGGTATTCTTGAAGGTATTGAATACGCTGTAGTTTGCATATGCACCCAGACCGAACGAGTTACCGCTCTTCAGTACCCACTCGTAACCGATCTCAGCTGTCAACATCACATTGACATTGAACTGGATACCGTTCTTGGTAGTGGGTTGCTGGCCGGTATATTTACCGGTTACGGTTTCGTCGGTAACGGTGATACCTTCATTAGGGAAGTACGCAGTGATATGCGTATTGTTCTGGTCTACAGTCTGCTTGTACGGGCTATAAACCGGAATCATGAACTTCGGACCGATGTTGAAGAACACACCCTTCTCCGAGATCAAGGAGAACATCAACGGTACCTCGAGTTGCAACTGATGGTCGGTCTCTTTGATATTCGAAGCGAGCACGGTATAGTCTACACCACTCTTGGTGAAGGACGTACTATCGTTGCCCACTTTCAGACCACTCTGCATATAACCTACGCCGAGGCCTACGATCAAACCGAGGTCTACAGGACGACCGTCCTTGGTCCAGTAATGCGCATATTGGAGATCCAATACTACATCACCACCGCAGGTCCAATTACCCTTGTCTGCATGGTGCATCAAGGACGAAGCACCACCGCGGAGACCAATCGTGAAGCGATCGTACTTACCGCCGAATTTCTGCTTCGACTTAACCGAATCACCTTTGGCTGTTTCTGCACTAACGGCATCAAAGTCCACGATCTCTTTCTCTTCTTCTGCAGGCTTCTGCTCCACTACGGGAGTCTCCTCTGCGGGTTTCTGCTCCACTACCGGAGTTTCCTCTGCAGGCTTCTGCTCCACTACCGGAGTTTCCTCAGCCGGTTTCGGTTCCACTGAAGGAGTCTCCTCTACAGGCTTCTGCTCCACTACCGGAGTTTCCTCAGCCGGTTGCTCGGGTTGCGCCTCGCGCGGATGAACAGGAACCAAGCACTCTTCGCATATCCACGAATAGATGTTCATCAGAAGAACACCTTCGGGGAAGCGCTTCGTACCTAATTGACGTACCGTATGTACTTTGTCATATACCCAGATGGAGGGTTTCTCACCCGTGAGGTATTGTTGACACTCAGGTTTAATCATTACGGAGTCGCCTACCGCCACTTTCCAAGTATGTTGCTTGGGTTCTGCCTGCTGAGCCGACATGGTCGAAACAGCGGTTGCACAGATCAGGGTGGCTACAACAAGAATTGATTTAATAGTTTTCATTGTGCTACCTCCTATTCTTATTTAACAATGTAACGTAAGGTTGACTTCATCTCGTCGTTGCTGAGTTCTACCATGTAGAAACCACGTGCATCAGCAGCCTTAATCGTATAGGTTTCCTGACCGGCCACATAATAAGTAGCTTGCAGCAATCCCTCGGAAGTATAGAGACGAACGATGGTCTCCAGTTCCGGATTCAGGTTGATGACTTGGATGTTCTCACCCGGTTTAGCGAGAGACGGAACGAGAGCCGGAGCGCCAGCGCCGACAGGGATGGTATAGTGTTCCGTCTCACCCTTCAGACCACAAGTACCTGCGGTAGCCGGGATGTCGAGAACAGCATAGTAGGTATCACCTGCCGGCAGCGGTTCGCCGCTTGCCAAGGTGTAGTAGTATCCGGTACCTACGAGTTCGTCGGCCGGAGTAGCCTCTTTATACCACTTCACATAACCCGCACCATTATCGAGCGAGTCAAGGATATTCTCCCAACCCGGGATAGAGTTGATGGCATTACGGTTGATCATCAACAGACGATTACCGAACTTATGAACCAACTCAAGGTCAGCCTGTAACGGATTATTTACCGTCAAGTTGAGGTAAGCAATGCTATCACCGAGGTTGGTATCTCTAAATACTGCCGAGTCAACGGTATCATTGACATACGATCTGGTTTCCGAAGCGGAGATGACCCAGTCGAACGAGTTACAAGCCGTAGTATCCAAGGTATCGCGAACCGTGTTCTTGAATACATCCTCGAACTGGTCGTCGCACTGCAAGTCAACTACATACTTGATGTTAACGCGCTCGGTCGACAACGGGGTTGCATCTACAGCCGCAAAGTTAACGCCATCCGTACTGTATTGCCAAGCAATCGCCTTAACTGCCTTGATCGTATCGGTCTTAGCCGTAGCCAAATACGTTTTGAGCCATGTATCAGCCGCCGTTACATCAATTGCGCTACCGCGCTTGATAACCGGCAGGTCAGCAAATTCCTCGAAGGTCGGGAACTTCGGATCAATCAGAACAACAGCCTCATAGGTTACGATCGAGTCGTACATAGCCGCCTTAACAGTATCTTTCAACTCAAATACGGTCTCCCAAGTAAGCGAGCTTACATTGGTGCTATCGATCGTATGAACGATACCATCTACGAGGGTGTCAGTGAGCTGACAAGCGTAGATCGTAACAGTATCACGGATCGTATCACGCGGAGCAGCCGGGATGAGTTCAATCCAGATATGGGTAGACTGATCAGAGAAGTACTCAATCAGCATATTGCTCGGCCAGCCCATGTTAACGAGCAGGTCACGGTCGATATCCTGAGTGCGCTCATCGTTAGCCGGAACAGTCTTTGTAACGGTTACCATCGGCGTCTCATCGCATTTGAAGCGGAGGCCAGCCGTAGCAGAAGCATCTACATTCGACCAGTTCTCCACGTGGAGACGAAGGTCACAGGTATCGGGGATAAGGGTGGAGTCAAGCTTCACCATGAACCAGGTGTTATTACCCTCCGGGTTCACATTACCATGCTCCCAGTCAAATGCCATTGCATTGGTGCAAGCATCACCGGTAGTCTGCGGTGTATTGAGACGCAGCGTAATATCCTTATCAGATTTAACGCGTACGTACAGGGTAACAGAATCCTTCGTGATGAAGCGATGGAGCAAGCTATCGATATACTCCGGAGCTGTACTGGAGATATCGTACTTATATCCGGCTCTTCTGATAGCCTTGTCAATCAGCGTGCGGAGCGATTTTCTGCCTTTATAGTGCTTGTTGCTCTTGTTGATCGTACGCTGGCGAACCGGCATCTTGCAATCCATTGTATCCTGGAAGGTAGCGGTGATCTCAATCGTAGCCGTTCCGTCCAGTTCGTACTCCAGATTGGTGCTATCCAAAGCGTTATCTACATACTTGTAGTTATTCTGGATATACGGGATACATACTTGATACCAGTGCGGCTGGTTGTCGCCCGGAAGCGTATATTGTACGTTCGGAACGAGGAGTTGAGCCTTTTGCTGTGCTGCATCCGGAGCGATAGGAGCGTACTCGCCGTTGAACTTCGTCTCGAATACGAGCGAGTCCGTCGTACGAATCTTGATGTAGAGTTCTACATCACCGATACCGTAAACAGCCTGTGCAGGTACATTATGCGATTTCGTTTCGCCCTTCTTGAAGGTTCTCTCGCCGCGATCCATGAGCAGGTCATCTTCCTTCTCATATTTTGCTTTGTAACCATCGTAAACGGCTACTTTCACTTTCGCAGCACCCATACCGGCGTTCTTACCGATCACGTACAGTACCTTGTTGTACAGGTCTTTATCCTTCTTCAGGTCAGCCGTTTTCACCTTATACCACATCTCGGTGTTCGGAGACTGGGTATAGAGCGCATTCAGACGAACAGGAAGTGCATTCTTCGGATCGTTACCGCTAAATGCCTTCACGAGTTTAGCACCGAACCGGAAGTCACCGGTACCGCTCTTGCGGATGACGCGGATGATGATCGAATCTTTCTTCAGCACTTGGTCGAACGTTCCTACAGGAATGGTATCGGAGAAGTGTTGATTAACTTTCAATTCTTTCGTCTTAGACATCATCGTCTTGGTGATCGGGAATGCAAATGCAGCCTCAGCCGTGATGGTCTTTGCCGCATTAGAAGCATCGATCAAGTGAGCTACCGGCGTCACTTTCTCTCCGATATTACGAACGTAATCGATTTGCGATTGCGGAATGATATACCAAGCGGTATCCTTCGTCTGGGTATAGATGCTATCCCAGTAGAGGGTATCGATATGGTCGATTTCCGAAGCATAGATCGTATCGAACGGAGCCGGTGTGATCTTATCGGCCCAGAAGCGGAGGGAAGTAGATCCCTGGATGTTTACATAAACCACACCATCGGTCATTGACTCGATGGCAGAGTTGCGGATGGTAGCATCCTTCAGTGCATTGGCAGCCAACTTATAGTTCTGCAACGAAGTTGCATCCTCAAGCGGACAGCTATAAGCCACTTGAATGAAACCTGTGCACTCCGCGTTATCGCGGTTCTGCAGGTGTAACTTCAGGTCTTCACCGCTCTCGATAATCGGTTGCAGATCAACCACATACCAGAGGTTTGCGTTCGCAGCCTGGGTATTACCGGAAGCCCAGTTGAACGGGATTGCGGATGAGCAGCTTGCTCCGGCAGCCTCTTCGGTCAGACGAATCTGAATAGAGATGTCTTGCGTAGAACGAACGCAGAGATAGATCTCGTCCTGAACGATATTCTCGAACAAGTTACGCGACAACTGCTTGGTATAAGTACCGTTCGCAGCAATCGTAGTAGAACGTTTCTGATTCTCAATCGAATCCGGACACTCTACCGACAACTCTGCGGTGATGTTCGCAGCTGCATCGGTGCTGAGGTTCTGAACAAATACAGTCGGGAACTTAGCGGCTTTCTCGCGTACTTCCTCCATATTGATCTTATACCATACGGTGGTATCCTTCTTCAGTACTACACCGTCATCCCAGTTGAAGATCTCGGCTTTCTCGCAGGCTTTATCCGGCTCTTTGGTTTGCGCCGGCTTGGTGGTAGCCCAGAACTTCAGATCCTCGCTGGTCTCCAGACCGAGCCAAACGGTATCGGTCAACATCGAATACATCGAATAGCCGAGGGTACGAGTAAACTCTTGCCCATCTGCAGCAATCGTACGAGTCAGCTCCTGCACGTCGATATACGGGCAAGAGAATGCCAGCGATGCTTTTACCGAAGCGGCATCCGTACCTTGGTTGATCAGGTGAACAACGATATCTTGGATGTTATCGCGTGCATCCGCTACGTTGATGGCATACCACTGAGTGGTACGAGCCTCTTGCGTATGACCGGTCTCCCAGTTGAAGTCGATATTGGTCTTACAAGCCTTACCTTCACGTACGTGTTTGAAACGGCCGTAGAAGTTCACGTCTCCGGTAACTTCGGTCAGCAGGTAGATGTACTCTGTACCTTGCAAACCATCGAGCATGTTCTTCTTGTAAACTACGATTTGTTCCTCACCCGGTGCCAATTCATAGGTGGTATTGGAGGTACCGTAAGCCGGAACTTCGAATGCCATCTTGATGGTTACTTTCGCGGGAGTAGTACCTACGTTACGATAGGTGAATTCCGGCTCATACTTAGCCATCGAATCCATGTCAGCTACCTTGATACGATAGTAGGTCTTAGCAGCCAGCGGCTCGATCGTGTCGGTTACGTGGAGTTCCTTGAAATTCTCTGTGTCGGAGATAACCGGAACAGTAGGACGTTCTACCATCTCGACCTTCATCTTCACCGGAGCCTCGAGGTTCTCAATGCTGAAATAGAGTTCATCCGGATATACGCTCACGATCATGCTTTGGGGGATAGTGTCTACGATAGACTCTCCTGCAGCGAGGGTGTAGTTACGCTTGGTCAAACCGGACGAAGGACAGTCAAGCGACTGACCGGTCTTCAGGTTCACCGTTTTCGTGCCAGCGTTGGTGATGGTTACGCACGCATCTTTCGTGGGGTAGTTAACCGTGTCTTTGATGCCTTTCAAATCCACTTTCCACCAAGCGGCATAACCCTTGGTTTGGGTCATCTCAGTGTTCCACTTGAGCTCCTTAGCGTTTTTACAGGTCTCATCGAGATCCGAAGCCTCGAATACCTTAGCACTCAGGAGCACTTCACCATCCGTGGTCAGCGTGAGATAAATCTCCGTCTGATGCATGCGGACAAGCATCGTTGCATTCGCAGAATAAATCTGGTGCTCGTGAGGGGAAACGGTGTAATGCTTCGTCTCCGTCTCACCGGCCACAGTAGCTGTCATGCTAGCCTCTACTGATTCGTCACGACTCGGGTTGGTCACATACAGCGTCAACGAGGGGCTCTCCTCCTGATAGAGGGGAGTCAAGTCAACGTGGTACCATTTGGTACCAGCTGCGTGGGTGTTACCCTTGTCCCAATCAAATTCAATAGCGTTTGCCTTTGAACTACCATCGCCCGTTCCGACAGCCATCATAGAGACAGCCATCATCGATGCCATGATAAGTAAGAAAAACTTCTTCATGTGATTGATTGATTTTTGTTAATAATAAATTTGATTGTTTATTTGTTGTTTATGGGTTGTCCTAAGACATTGTATTTGCGATCATCCAACAGGATGAAGAGTTGCCCATTCTCTATGATTTTACGTGCTTTGCGCGCTTTGCTCACCGTCTCAATGCCTTCCGGATTCAGGACGGTAACCAGATAGCGCTTGGTGCAGGTATTGGTCTTTACCACATCGATGAGGGTGTCTCCGTATTCGAAGAGCACGACACCCGTTGCCGTATGGCGATACCCTCTACTGAGCGTAGCCGGATCTACCCGAAGCGTTTCATAAATGATGGCCGGTTCGGTAAAGACGAAGGTCACCGGCGTGGTCTGCAGCGTATCGGAGCATACGCGGATGGTATCGACGAAAGTGGTATCCGAACTATAGATGCGCTGGTTAAACGTCTGCGTCTTCCCAAGACAGGTAGTCCGTGATACAGAGGAGCCGGACTCCTCCACTTTGGGATTCAGATAATACTCCAGACGTCCTACGATACCTTCCTCGTGCTTCACATGCAGCCACAAGGTCCGTTTGCTTGTCTTGGCCTCCTTTATCATCTCGGCATTGGGTTGGAATACATGCAGCGAATCGGACAAAGTAGCGCGACCCACTTCTTCTCCCTCGCATTCATCAATGGTCAACCATACTTCCGCCGACTCGTTCTTTTTTTGTTTCCAAACGACAAACGTGTTGCCCGAGGAAGGCATCTTTGCGGCCTCAAGACGATATACATTCTCCGCCTTGTCGCATACATAGGTCATACCGGGAATCAACGGGAGCGGGTTTTCGCAGGTCGAATGCGGACCTTGGTTATACGGATAGCAATAGACATGTCCCGATCCGCCAACTTTATTCGGATAAACGCGGATATGCGGGGTCAGAGCAGTGAGGAAGGATAAGTTCTCCATCTCCTCCAGTTTCTTATTGATCTCCGACACGTCCATCTCGCACATCTTATCTTTTCCCACCTTCTGCACAATCGTCGGCGTATTGCTTACGCAGAGCGCATATACCTCCATCGTCACAGAGCAATCTGCGAACCAATAAGCGGAAATACCTTTGCGCATGTCGTCCACCGTAGCGGTCCACCATGTGGTGTCGGAGATGATAGTATCTACCGGGAAGGAGAATGCGATCGAGTTGTACTCACAATCGCAGAAGAAATACGGGGCATCATAATACCATTTCTTCCATTCGCAGGAAGTGGTATCGCTCGTAGGCGGATTGCCTTCTTTGGCTATCGCGCTTACTGCCACAAGAAGCATTGACAGTATGAATAATCTTGTTTTCATGAGTAAGTTTTAATCCAATTTTGTACCTAAAATTGTATATCGTACGCCATTACGCAGAATGACGATTTGTCCGTTCATGAGGATCTTACGTCCTTGCGTCTCTGCCTGATTCATCGGCAGGTCTTGCGTATTGGTCGAGAAGCCGCCGTAGTACGCTTGTCCGCAAAGGAAGCGTACCACGAGCGCCATATCTCCGGCTTCGAACCATTGCGGTTCTTGCTCAGCCTCCACCACGTGATAGCTCGATTCGTCCGCCGCGCGGAAAGACCAAACGATGCTCTTCACCGGCGTCATCTGAGCTACATAATAGCTATAGAGGTTATCCTCAGCGCGGTTCAGATCCACCAAAGTACGTCCCTCCTCCGTATCGAGGATCACACCCTCCATATAATTCCAATCGGCCGGAGAGGTGTAATTATATTGACGATAGCGGAGAATAGTACCATCCGCGCCATACTGGATATGCTCGGTGTTCTGGCCGGCGCAGAAATAGATTGTAGTATCCTTCGGACATTTGCCCAAGATGACTTGCACATATCGGATGGTACGATCGGCGCTCGGGAGGATCGTGGTATCTAACTCATAGATGCCCTCCGCAGCGTACTCTTTCTTCTCGAACGTAACAACCTCACATCCCTCGGCACGCGTCGTATCGCGATAGGTAGTATGAATCGTCAGGTTCAGCGTATAGGTATATTCGCAATGATGCGCGTCCTCCATCTGCTTGGGATACTCGCCGCTGATACGATACCAGGTATTTTGCCAGAAGAGGCTATCCCATGCCTCGGCTACCGTATCACGATCGACAGGCTTACGCACCGTGAGATGCAGCGTACGAACGGAATCGCAACCGGCGGCATTGATGAGCACCTTCTCATAATCGCCGTCCTCCTCGATCCACGCACCATTCCACTCGATACCCTTGCAAGCCACGGCAACAGTATCGCTGTACGTCACTTGGCATACATAGGGATTGACATCAATCAACGCGCTCTCGTGGGCCTTGATCTCCACAATCGCGGCATTCTCTTCTTCGCCGATGGTCCATTTCCATCCCATGCGGCAATCCTCGAACAAGCGCTCAGCCTGCAGCGTATCGCTCATCATCAAGGCCGCCGGAATCGGGGCAAACATATCATCGGACATATAGACGATCGTAGCCGGCAGATGATCCGGCTCGATACGTACATAATTGCTTCCGCTCTGGACGGTCAAGATAGTAGGCTTCACGATACGCGTAGCTCGGTCCGCCGTCGTACCGGCAGGATCATAAGCATATACCGAAAGCGCACCCGACATCATCAGCAGGGCCACCAGCAAACGGATGCTATTTTGATAACTTTTTTTCACGCTTTTCGCTCGTGTTATTTTTTTTTATATGCGTACGCATGCATATTACATACGTGCACAACAAATTGGACTGCAAAATTAGTAAAAATTTTTCAAACAGCCAAATTTTACATGCACTTTCGTCAATTTTTCTACAATTTTAGCAAAATTTTCTCCTTTTCTCCGGCTAAAGAGTAGTTTCCTGGGGGTAAATTGAGTTCGTGCGGCGTACCGGGTTCAGCATCCCATTTATCCATCACCGCACCCAATTCGTCGATGACAGTAATCGTCTGCGCTTCGCTCACATTGACCACTATTTTGCCTCCTTCGCATACCACCGCAATCGTCGAAGCCGGATAGGTCGGATCGGTCTCTTCGGGCTTGGTAGTAGTACAAGTTATCGTACGATTACCGTTCGCCTGCGTATAAAACAAGGCATAAAAGCAACCTTCATTATCAATTTCGGAGGCCCATGATTCGATCTCCGATTCCGGAATGACTAAAGGCTCAGAACTTTTTACGGTCGCCTTATATTTTAACCAATAACCGGCCTCCGCATCAGATCGCGTCATACTACAGGTATCGGCAATATACACTTCGCATTTTGTACTATTCGAGAAAGCTATCGTCATATCGCCGCCTCTCCATTGAGGATAAGAGAAACGATACACATTTGCAGTTGGTGCTCTCAAAATAGTTTGCGGCTTTCCGGGTTCCATCTTATAATCGACGGTATTCTCGTAACATTCAGATAGACTCCATCGATCACCTGTTATCACAGTCGCCTCGGAACAAATAAAACGGAGATATAGGTAATGCTGAGAAGCAGGTACCTTCTTCCATAGCGCTTGCATTTCCTTGGATAGGAGACCCAAACTCCTTCCGCTCTCTAATTTCGCGTAGGCATATACCGCCAAGGTGTCATCCGCGCCAAACGATGCGGACGTAGAAACCACCATCGAGAAGAGGTGCTCCGTAGGAGCTGAGAACATGACATTTACATTCCACGAACGAGGAATTGCGTATACCGCCGTTGAATTTGCATCCAGCGCATAGGAAGAGCCGAAGCGCATAAGAATGGCGCCTCCCTCAGGAAGAGCCTGCTCGGCTTTGGTAACCTTCAACACGCCCGGCGCATCGCTATAGAATTTCGCATAATACATACCGGCCTGATTGGGGAATGCAGGGTTATGCACCCAATCATAGATATAGGTTGCCATGGTCTTAATCGTATCGTTCGGCTTAATGGTTTTAAATTGAATAATATTACCATCCGAATTATCTGTCGGATCAAAATCGCAGGTGTTAGCTACCGTTAACTGACACGGCTCGGTTCCTGTCCACGAATAAATGATGGTATCCTCCTGCCATTGCACGTAAGGCACGATGACATGGCGATTCTTATCTTTTACCACTACTTGCACCGTATCGCCAATACGCATGAACTTCGCTCCATCCATACAATCGGTAAAAGCATCCGGCAACAAGGTCAGCACACCGGTGCATTGGTACTTCACCTTCACATATACGGTGACGCTATAGCTGATACCGACGCTAAGCAAGAGGTCGCGATAACGCTGACCCAAGGAGAGCGTATAAGCGAACTTCCCGTCCTTAGTTCCCTTGGTAAGCGTTTGCTTGTATGGTAATTTAAAATCGAAACCACTACCGCCGCTGGTCTTGCAGAAGAGGCTACAAAGGATACTATCCTCGTAGTAACCGGAGGTACAGCTAAAGTCCATCTCCACCTCAGGCGCGGGACAGCTCTCTCCATTATCCGGCACAAACGCGACCGCCAAAGGCAGATCAAACGTAGTAGCCGAATACCATTTCTCGATTCCGGCTTTTCGGATGGTATCCGAGAACTCCTTCGTCAACGGAATGGCGACGCGACACGCCTCGCCCGGATTAGCCGCATGGAGTCCCATCGCAGCAATCACCAACATCATCAATAGATTGATTCGTTTCATACGCATTATTGATTCGTATATTTTCTCGATTTAATTCGCACGTACAACGCATACGCTCCGGCGAGCAACAGCATCAATATCCACGGCGTAGCGCCTACTGGCACATTGGTAGGATCAGCTTGGTTTCCAATCACGACCCATACTCCTCCTTCGTAGCGTTTAATCAAGCCATCTTCATATTTGATTGCTCCCTCAAACGGGTCGTCTACCCATCCGTCATCCTCACTCCACCATTGTCCATTGTAGTACTCTCCTTCATAATCGCCATCTACTCCGCCGACGCCGTTGTCATGGACTTTGAAAGGTCCACCAACGCGAGACGACGTCTCTTTTGCAGACATCGCAATGCCGGAGCTATTTAGCGCCAACAAGGGCATTGACACGGATGCTCCGCCATAGCGGATTCCGCGCGAGGAAGCACTACCGCCACCCGAACTCATCATTCCTCCGCCTCCGGCACTCCCGCCACCACCGATCGAATGCACCTTAGCAGACGAGGTGGTATGGATACGGAAGCCTGAACTCGATCCATAGGACGCTGTCGGCATCGTAGCATGACCGGCATGCGCATATGCACGCACAGCATCGCCGGAAATCATTGGCGTCGAATGGCGATACGAAGTGCGCATCACAGGCGGCATAGTTACCGTCGAGTGCGTCCCGTAGTTCACCGCTCCGGGTTTGATTGACACGTTATATCGCGCCGTTTTTGTGTCTTGATAGGTGACGTATACGGCCACTGCCCATAGGAACAATGCTGCCGCACACAGCCCTACCAAAACTGCCCTACTTTTAGGGGTTTGAACATTACTATTCATTACCAATCTCTATTTTACCTTCACAGGCTAACAATCAAACTAATACCTTAATACTTTATTTATTTACCTTTTTACCGGTAGCATCATAGAGCACACCGTTAATCTTAATATACATCTTCTGATTGATGAGCAGTTTCTCTACCTTTGTACCTTGCTCATCGTCGCTTTGAACAACATCATTGTCCGTCGTAATCTGCGGCGCCTTGAATAGGCCGCTGATATAGAATCGGCCACGCGTAGTACCCGCCGGGACGAGCACGTTATAATCGGACTCCAAAAGATCGATTTGCGCACCGGTCTCCGTATCCACGAGCCATACATATGCCATACGATTCAACCAATTGTTCTCGCGCAACGAGAAGGTCAGTTCTTGCTCACTCGGATTATAAACGGTCAGCGCCACACCCTGCTCAAGCGATGCATCGCTTACGCCGGCAAATGCCATGTCTCCATACGCATGCGAACTATATATAATCGCGCGTGTAGCAGTCAACGATTGTTTCGCCACATCGATTCCGGACTGATACGATTCGTCATATCGCGTCGGATGCACATAGATACTCGTCTGATCCCCTACTTCGTTTGCATCTTCTACATCAATATGAATCCACTGGATACGTTCCGGTTCATCCGCAGCCGCTACGCGACGAGGAGCAGGAGCGCTCATATTCTCATCGAAGTAGATATAACCATTTCCCTTAGCCTGATACGAGAACGGTATCGCCGGACGTATCTCCGTTACAGGTTCTTGTACATAGGATCCATCCTCTTGCAGCCAGCTAACCGCGATACCTTCCGGTTCAGGGTCATGGGTGTAGGTGCGCATTAACGGCGATGTTACGATATTCCATCCTTCTTCCGTTGTACTAATCGGACTTGAGCTATGGGAAACAGCCACGCTGTTTACCAAGCCGGTATGCGCTACCGGGAAGTAGTATTCTCTATAGTAACTCGAGTTAGAGAACATCTCGTAACCCACACATCTTTGAATCGTAATATCCACGCCCACGTTGGTCAAGGTTACCCAGTTATCCACTCCTGCACCGGCACCGTACGTAGCACGATGCGATTCGCTATACGAACGAAGCAGCCATCCATTGCCATAAACCGGCGTAGAGCCATCCGAAAGGCGAACATCCGCAATAGCACACGGTTGCGGCAAACCAAACTGGAAGTACTGCGATTTATCCGCGATGATACGCGTGTAGCTTACCTGACCGCTGATTGTACCCTCAAGCTCCAGTTCTGCAGAAGCCCACGGAGTAGTACGGAGATAGATATTATCCGCCGTCAGCGTTTTTCCGCTATTCACTACCAATTTAGCTCCCGGAGCCACATAGATATTCTTCACTGTCGTATTTGCATTCACAGTCAGCGTACCGGCGCGTACAAAGATGATGCTATTCTCATCCACGCCACTGAGCGTAGCGCTGCTCTCATATACATGAGGAATAGTATATTTACGACGGGTCATGAGCGTCGAATTCTTATCTTGTACAGTTATCAACAACTGTGCATCAGCCGCTTTATCATGAGGAATGGTAATCGTACGATCCTCATTACATTGCTGATCGCCGGAACCGGCCTTACGTCCATACGAGATACCGTTAATTGTATATGGCCAGTTCGACAACGCCAAAGTGGTTGCGTTGATAGTAAGCGTAGTAGCCGTAGCATCTACGATATCTAGATAACTACCGGTCTCATCCGAGATGAAGGTTGCCGTATAAGTAGCCGTTTCCGTAACCGTAAGCGAACGCGGGTTATCGGTATTATCATCATTCCAGTGATCAAATACAAATCCTTCTTCCGGCGTTGCAGTAAGTGTAGCAACAGATCCATGACTATATACTCCACCTCCGGCTACCGAACCGTTTCCGGCTGATGTAACCGTTATGGTATATGTCTTTGTCGTATATTGCGCTGTGTAATCCTTATTGCAATCCACAGAACGCATCACATCATCCCAACCAACAAATTCCTTGCTTTCATCGGCATTTGTCGGAGTTTCACCCTTGTATGACGGCGTTGTACCGTAATCAAGCGTCTCGGTTTGCAGCACCGTACCATCGTAATTAAGGAATCGAACCGTATAAGAGCGCAGCGCCATATTATACGTTGCCGTATAAGTTGCATTCTCCGTTGCAGCCACTATTGTCGGCGACCAAGCCTTGAAGCTATAATCGTACTGTGCGTCACTTTCACGGGTCGGGTTTGCCGGAGGAGTCGGCATGGTATTACGCAATACCGGACCTGTTTGCAATGTCGTTCCATTATAATCCACGAAGCGGATATTGAACCATTTCTTATGATGCGTATATTGCGCAACATAGGTTTGGTCACCCTTCACAGCCGCTAATCCAGTCGTTCCCGTTTGTTGATTTTTCCAACCGGAGAACTCATAGATATACGTATCCGTTGGATCTTCGCGCGTAGGAGTAGAAGGATTGCCCGTGTACGTAGGAGCAACATTGTAGTTCACCTTCTTTGTCTCTAATTCCTCATTATTATAATCAAGGAATGTCACATCGTACTGGCGAGTTGTTGAATTATACTGCGCGGTATATTCTTTCGCAGCGGTTGCAGTAGTAATAGTCGGCGACCACGTACCCTTCCATGTATAGGTTTCACCCGCTGTCGGATTTTGGGTAGGCGTACCCTCGTAAGAAGGCGTGCTGTTTTTCTCCCAGTTACGCGAATCCAGGACTGTACCATCCGGGTTCTTGAAGGTAATGTTATACAATACCGGGTTGGACTTGAAGTGTGAGGTAAAGGTCGTGTTCGTCGTTACAGCCGGCAGATCATTGTTCGAATAAACCTCTCCGGCACCATTGATTTGCCATCCATCCCAAACATAGCCGGACTGGGTCGGCGTTGCGCCAAACCACTTCGGTTTCGTGCCGTAACCTACCGAATAGTTCGTGGTGGTTACTCCTGTTCCGCTAAACGTAACCGTTACATTCTTTATCTTCCAGCATTCAGCATCCTCATCAAACTCATAACAATTCAACTTACCATTATGATCCTCGTTGATAGAGCGATAGATGCCCTCATCTACCGGCGTCGGATTAACCTCCCACCAATAGCAGTTTTCATCCCATACAAAGCGACGAGCTCCAGTTGCATAATCGTAATAAAGCAAATCATCCTCATTAGGTTCATCGCTTTCTACTCTCACGAGCGCATCCGGTTTTACATAATAGTGTGCTTGAGCGTCTTTGAACAAACAGCCTTCTTGCGTCCAGCTCTGCCATTTATCATCATAATAGGTCCATACCCTTCCGGCTACCGTTCCTGCAGACTCCGAGAATGCCGGATCAATGCCGACGCCATTCTTCAACATAGCAGGATAAGCGGTTAATGATACTCGAGTGGTTCCGCCCTGTTGCAAATATTTAGTAGTTTTATTACCTTGTGCAGCTGTGGTATATATCACCTCTCCGGCATCCTCATTCGTTGAATGGACATTGGCACCTCCGGCCGTAGTATACAAACCTCCTTTGCTCTTGATATTCACTTTACCATGTACGAATACTTCTGCATCCTGTACTGCGATATTCTTACGTGGGTTGTTTGTTCCCCATGTCGGCGAATAGGATGCGAAATAGCGCTTCGTACCGGTCCAATCATCCACGTCATAGGCTACCAGGCTCACACCGTCAATTTTAGCCGTACCTTCTTTGTTAACTATCAGCTGCGATCCCGGGAGCAGTACCGAATTCTGACTGATGCCCATTTCGCCATAGTTCATCACAATGGTCATGTTGGTCGTAATAGGCAGGTCGTAGTTCGAAGATTGGAAGTTATAACTAATGAAACCAGCACTCATACTGAGGCTCAAGTTTCCTACCGAAGCGCCGTTATTAATCGTCCAGATACATTGGTCTGTAGCTTCATCGTAGTCTTTCATTACCCATGTATCTTTGCTTGCATCTTCCGGCGTCATCAAGAACATAGATCCGGATGTTCCAACCAGACCGACAGCATCTTGACCAGCCACGGTGCTGGCCGCATAAACGTGCGTAGAACCTAATGCTTTAGCACCCGGGCGATACGTAATCGGACACTCAATACTCTGGTAGAAATAGTGCGTTATCGGGAAAACTTTATCGCTATTATTATTCAAAGAAGAAGCATTCGAACCTCCGCACCAGTCACCTAACTGGAAGCCCTCCAAAGAGGTTGCACCATTCTTCACATTGATCGTTCCCTTACCGGTAATATAGCCCCAGCAGTTCAATCTGGATCCGGATTCCAATTCGATATGTGCACCTTCTTCCAGATGAATCTGACCATATGCTCCGGAAGGCATACCTACGCATGCTCCGTATTGTCCGTTCACTCTTTGCTCAGCACATGTTTCAAGAAGAGTATTGCTCCCTTGACAGGTTAATGTTGCTCCGCTTGCGAATGTCAGTTTACGGAATAAGTACGGAGTCGTTGCCGAAGTGGTTGTCTTTGCTTTATTTTCTTTACTGATAGCTTCCGATGCACCTTGCCCCGTACCATCTTTGTACGGAACTATCAGCGTCGCACCTGTCGGCAAGATATAATCACCAGCCGGCAGCGTATAGTTAGCCAACATATGGATTACCTCTCCGCTCTTAACAGCAGTCAATGCTTCCTCCAAAGTCTTATATTTCGTACCGGTACCGATCTGGCAAACATACGTACCGTGAGGACCGGCAGGCAGTACCTCGTAGCGATAGCCTTCCTTATATTCCGCACGCCCGCTTTCGAGAGGTACTTCGTCATAACCCGGAGCAAGGAACGTACCCAGATAGGTATTAATATTGTAAACACCACCCTTAATTAAAATATTTCCGGCTACACCGTTAGACGTACATACGCCTTGCGTACCTCCGGAAGCAGCAGCCCAGAATTTACCGCCCTCAATTGTACATGAAGGAGCTGCGGTTGCTGCGCCTTGTACTTGCTTAGCGGAGAGATTGAGGACGTATGTTGTTGTTCCCGTTGCAGTTGCTTTATAACTACCGTCACGAACAATAGCAGATGCTGCATTCGCATAATCTCCGGCAAACGTTCCACTGGCAATATTGCGCTTTGATGCAATAAGTGTTAACACATGCGCCGTATTGCCGGCGGTTGCAGCTGCTGTGATGTTATTACCAGCACCTAAGTCAAACTCACCATGGTAGTCATAACCGGTAGTAGAACCGATGGAAGCATTGGCATACAAACCATACGCCGTGGTAGTTGCTGCTACATCTATCTTCGTATTGGTGATAGTGGCTTTGTTATTATCCATATATACACCATATCCTGTTGTGGTCTTTGGCTGCACATTGAATGTACATCCATCTACCGTTACATTACCACCTGAACGGAGACCGAAGGCAGACGTGGTACCATTCGTCTTTACATCAAAAGTAGCATTTTTGATTGTACCCTCCGCTGCCGCAGATGCTAATTTATTGCCTGACACACTTGTCTGGTTTAGGTAAACTCCATAAGCGGTCGTGGTGGCCGCAGTAACTGAATATTTACCACCATTAATTACCACTTTTCCCGCAACTGCGCGACTGTAATTATCCCCAGGGAATACACTACTATAGATGGTGTACGTATCATCACTCCATTTAGAAGTGGTTTTCTGTGCATCGAAGTTAGCTTGTGTGTAGGTTCCGACCGTACTGTTTACAAATACGCCGCGTGCCTCTGTAGCTGTAGACGTAGTCACCGTTACATCCAAGTTGTTGAGTTCTGCATCGCCGTAGTAAGTATAACCCGTCCATGCCTGATTACCCGTAGGCATTCCTGCGACATCAACCAGCACACCATAGGCTGTATTGGTACCGGATGTAACATCAATCTTTACTCCCGTGGCTTTCAGTTTTCCGCTGACGGTATATATACCGGTTGCCGTGGTTGTACCGGTAGTTGCATAGAACTCACCACCATCAATCGTACAGTTACCACCATTCGATACCGCACGCGCCGTAGATGTCTTTGTATTGGCTCGGAATGTACCTCCATGAATGTTGAGGGTGGCGTAACCTTCTACTCCTTCTCCCAGTTTGCGTTCAGCACTCACGCTGGTTTCTGAATCATAGATAGTCTTAGCGCGTGCACTTGTTCCGACAGCATACGCATTCGATGTCTCCGCATTTGCTATGTACGTACCACTATTAATCGTTATAGTAGCACCACCAGCATATTCTCCATAGTAGTTTGGTTGACTGTTTTTAAAGACGGTAGCAGACGAGGCATATGCCCAAACGGCATATGAATAGGCATAAGTATTGGTTGTCGTTGTTACGCTACAATCAGTCAATTCTATATTGGCGAAATATTTAGCTCCATGAGTACCATTTACGCCACCGCAAGCATATACACCATATGCATAATAATACTTGGCTGTAGAATTAATAGTCGAGTTATTAATCTTAATCTTATCATATGTATTAGTCTTGGACTGATAACTACCATAAGCAAGTACTCCATAAGAATATCGCGAGTTTGTCGTAACATTGATAGTTGCATTTGAAATCGTACCGACTGCCGCTGCCTTATTCGTATGTGAGCCATCCGTTGCGGTTGCTGTTCCCATTGCCGTGTTTGCACAATCAAAGAAAACACCATACGCCTCACGTGTATCATTCACATCATTGGTACAAGTACTATTAATCGCACCTCCGGTCATGTTCAGCTTACCCCAATAATTGTTAGCAAGAGTTGCACTTGAGGAGGCATACAGGCGGATACCATAACTATATCTCGTTGTGGCAGTAGCATTGATTATTCCGCCATTGATATTGACATTTCCTCTTGCATGAATACCCATAATGGTGGTTGCTCCTTCAATAGTTATTTCTCCGTTGTTGAGTGTGAACGTCACATTATCGCCAGCTGCATCTCCTTGGTAGATACCATACGAATCGTTATTTCCATAGACCTCTACTTTACCGCCATTGATAGTAACTTCTGTTCCTAATTTATTGAGGATACCAACAGCTTTACGTCCGGAGGCACCTTTGTTCTCCACATAAATTGTACCACTATGGAGTATCAAGCTTCCGGCAGTGACATTCACGCCATACGCGATGCCGTTGTAAGTATTATTGATATTCTCAATACGTCCATCCGACTTACTATCTTTGATTGTAAGCGTCTTACCTGCACCATTGACATAAATGATAGAACCGTTGTTCTTACCGGATAATTTTTTACCATTGAGGTCAAGTGTAAACGTATTTTTAATTTCCTGATAAGCCGCCAATCCTGTTACGGCGCGCATGAGGGTTACTGTACAGCCCGCATTGGCAGGTTTGTTCGCCTCAGCCAGACCATCAGCCCAAGAGCCCTCTAACAATACCTCTCCGCCTGCTGAAGTTACGCGAACATCAAAGTCCGGCGCCTGTACTACGAATGCAGACAGCGGAACAGTCTTCTCCGTAACCTGATCATCATTGTTGAGCACCGTAAATGTAGCTACCGCGTTCTGCACCGTTTCCATTCCGGGAAGCGCAGTAAACGTAACGTCGAAGGACTGCGTGGTAGTGTTATAAGCTGCTGCAGCGAACTTACCATCAGGAGCAATACTGATTGCAGGTACCGTTCCTTCTTTGATATTCAAAAGGTTAGCAATATAGAGTGTACGTGTAGCGGCATCGCCTTCGTTGAAATCACCGAAATAAACACCCGTACCCACTACAGATTCATGCTCAGCGTTCTGCACATCAAACGTAGCTGCCGGAGCCGGAACACATGCACCGGTCAAAGTAATCGTCTTCTCCGTCGGCTTTCCATCATAGTTCTTAACGATGACATGCGCCGTAGCAGAACAAGAAGGATTAACTGCTAACGGGGTAAAGGTAATGGTAAACGAATGGCTTACAGGATCATACGCAGAAGCAGAGAAATAGGATGCGTTAGGGCCATCGAAGTTAATGGTAGGCAATTCCTCGCCAGCATTCTCTATGTTACTCAATACAGCCTGCCATGTCTCAGATTGGTTGCGTTGCAGACTTCCAAAAGCATGACTGGTTGCTACTGTATACGTAGCAGGAGCGGAAGTCAATACCGTAGCATTTAACAGCACGGTAATTGAGGTTGTACCTACGATGTTTGTTGCCGAGATTGTAGCTTGCGCCTGATAGTTCTTATCATCCACATGAGCACCAACAGGGGCAAAAGTGATATAGAACGATTGAGCCGCAGCATCGTAAGCTAAGGAACTGAACACACTCGATTCACCTGAATGTCCCGGAGCATCGGTAATGTTGATTGTCACTTGTGTCGGATCGATACCGTGCGGATTTCCCAACGGCAAATAAGCGTGGATCGGTTCATCACCGGATACCATACTACCCATCGAGAGGTCATTTACCGTGAACTGAGGCTTGTTAGCCACCACTTTTAGTGTGATAGGATCACTCGTCACGCCCACACCATCATAGTTATAAGCAGTAACCGTCGCCGTAGCAGTCAGCTGTCCCTCTTGCCCGGCATGGAATTCATAACCCAAAGCAAACGTGTGCGAAATCTCGTCATATAGCACTTTGGTAAAGACGGTATTGGAGAGTGTAAGTGTCGGCTCTCCCACCATGTTCTCTACATTGCTCAATACGAGTGCACTACCCAACTGAGTCACCGTCTCTACATAACCAAAATCGATCTCTTCCGGCACAGAGAATGACACCATGTCTGCTGGATGGCAAACTACCGTCACGAGACATTCGTGCGTTGTTGTACGTTTTTGCAAGAAATCGCCGTTCTCGTCGTACTCGTCATTAGTAGCCGTCACTACAGCCTTCGCCTGATAGGTACGATCCGTTAAGTGCTGATTGGGGCTCGGGTCAAACGTAATCGGGAAAGTCCTATTCTTGGAATCATAATTCCCCGCGGCAGAGAAATGCGCTGCCTCTCCGGTATGACCGGCTATATCCTCAAAGCGAATAGAGACATCGGTTGCAAGGAAATAACGTGGTATACCATTGGGATCTCCTGTCAATTGGACATTTCCCTGTATAGATTGTCCTGACTTAGTGTCACCCATATTCAGGTTATTCACTAAGAATTTAGGAGCCTCTCTATATCCTCTGAAGAACAATGCATTATATGTGTATGTTGTCGGGTTTTCACTATCCGTTGAGTTTGCCGCTGCAGATACCGTATAAGGATTATCCATACTTAAAGTATTACCGGCTGCATCACGCCACTCCGAGAAGAACCATTTATCATCCGGGATTGCACGAAGAGTAAATGTTTTCGTATCTCCTTCGGCAGTTGCGCCATGGTCACATTCCAATGTTGCTGTTGACATGGTGGCAGAAGCGCCGGTCAGACCTCCTCCGCCCACATAGGCAGATGAAGCAGGAACAGTATTATCAGATGCGATATGCACCTTTCCATTACCGGTATAAACTACGACTGCTCCTTTAACATAGTGTGCCGGATGGACGAGACTAACAGTCATAGATTTATTTATCGGACTATCATCCATATCAGTACCGGCAAAATTCAATGTCGTCGTTTCCGAAATGTCGCTTCCGGTATATGATACTTGCAACTGAACCGTTCCGTTACCATAGCCCAGACCGTTTGCCATTCCCAATGTAGCAGGCGATACTGCAAAATTCGGATTTGTAGAAGTAACAGAAATGGACTTCATCATGGAATGCTGCAGCACAAAATTTTCCGGAATGAAACCGGATGCAGACTGCGTGATGGTAGCGGAAGCAGGCACAGAGAAATCCTTCTTAGCATTGATACAGAAATTAGTAAAATAGACATATCGTACACCATTATAAGTGATGCGAATGCGGCGCGTATTCTCATTAAGTTTTTGATTATTAACGGTTGTCGCACCTGTTGCTCCGCTGGTTGAGTTGGTGTATAGTGTATTCCAACTACTCCCAACCTCATCACTTTCTTGTATTGTAAGTGTATAATTTTGATCTGCAGCATCCAAACTGAACCATCCTCCACCAGTAAAGAAACCATCCGTTGGACGTGTGTATGTAAAAGACAAGTCTTTGGGGATTCCTATAAAGTGGATTTCAAAAGTTGATGTAAATACCGTTCTATCATTTGCTTCGCCCTGACATAACTTATTGTCATCTGTTACAAAGATTGTTCCGTCAGCCGTTATCTTCTGGCAAAAAGACGTCTCTTTGATGAAGTCTTTGTACACATCTTGTGTCAAGCATATATCCAAAGAAGCCGGGTCTTTCACCACCTCCACCGTTTTATTAATATTTGTAGCCGCCCATTCGTCTGTTTCCGGTGAAGTTATCGTTAATGTAGTATTTCCGGGCGTTTGTTTGGTAGTTATGGTTGCCGCTGCATTTATATCAATGTAGTCACTGGTATTCAACGAATAAGAAAGTCCGGGGAATGTTCCGGTTGTATTATTGGTTACCGAAACATAATTCTCATACGTCTTTCCGGTATATAGCGCACCAGCAGGATTATACGCCAATTCCACTTGACGTTTGGTTACATTCAATGGGAACGTTGTCGTTTTAGCGGCAATCTCATCCGATGCAGCCTGCTCTGCGGTAAGAGTAGCAGAACCGGCTCCTACAATATGAAGCACATCGTAGTCATCAAAATAAGCCACATCGGTATTATCCGAACTTAGCGTTATATTCTTGGCTGTATTATTGGAAGATACCGTTTGCTCTTTGGTGTACTGTGTGTTTACCTTTTGATCTGACGAGATAATGAAAGCCAATGTGTTCGCAGACAGTTGGTCCGTTGCAGAACCATTAATATGCGTAGTAAAGGACTGTGTGTTAACCGTATTCTTGGATTCCACCAACAAGTCATAGGAATAGTCTTCTTGCCAAGCACCAGTAGAACCGGCAGTATAAGTAAAGCGCACCGTAAGAGTCGTTCCTGACACAGATTGGATAGTCGCCGTTGCTGAACTGCCGACTCCGCTACCATTTTTTTTGGTAAGAGTTACTTTAAAGTCATCCTTATCTTTATAATCCGCCACATTATAGGTGTAATCCTTGGTAACATTTCCTCCTGCCACCTTAATCTTTACCAAACTATTATCCGTTTCTTCCCACAAACCGGATTTATCCTTGACTTCAGGAATCTTAACAGAGAACGTCAGATTGTTAACGCCCACTTTATTATCCTTTCCTTCCCAAGCTCCCATTCCTAAGAATCCACTACTTCCTTTAGGGGTTTTAGGGGTCGTTAGGCTGATTGATATAGAAGTTGCGTTAGTTAAATCTGCAGTAATTGTTCCCGATCCCTCATAGGCTTTACTTTTGGACGTACCGTCAACTTTTATCTCTCCTTGAGCACAGAAATGATCACCAAAAGTAGAGGTTCCTGCTGTTCCGGAATAGAAATAATTAAACGAATAATTTGTCAGATACGTCCCCAAGGCAGGAGTAACAGTAACCGTTCCCGTATAGGCATTGTTCTTGTCAGCAGTAGCGCCTTGAGGACACAAATATCGGTCACTACCATTTTTAATAGAGGCATCGTTATTCAAGGTCGTAATGCTCATATACGGCGAAGCAGCGGTATTAAAACCAGACTTCCATCCATTATCTGACGTCGCCGTGTACGGCCCAACCGTATGTTGCTCCGCCCATGCTCCTTGCGGCACAGCCAAAAGCAAAACTACTGCCGCCCATAGCGCCAGTACTACACTCTTTTGATTTTTTAACAGACTAAAAATGTTTGTTCTCATATTGTTTTGTATCTTAATTATCGTTGTTATTTATCGTCTTTGTCAAAATTACTTTTCACTTCATCTATCTCATTTATCAACTGTTCCTCTGTCGGCAAGTAGAGTTGATACTCGCTCGCAAGAATTGTTGTATTGCTTTCAGGCAATGTCGTTCGTACCAATGTGTCATTTTTTCTTGAACACAGAAGTATGCCTATTGTCGGATTCTCCTCGGGAAGTTTTTCGTTTCGGTCATAGTAATTGACATACATCTGCAATTGTCCTAAATCCTGATGAGTCAGTTCTCCCGTTTTCAGTTCTACTATCACAAAGCACCGCAATAACCGGTTATAAAACACCAAGTCCGCAAAAAACTCATCGTCTTCAAGCATTGGGAACGCAGTGTGTTCACAATTGGATATTCGCGGTAAAATTGAATCGTTCCGCCAGCGGAGTTTGGTTATATTTCTCGATATTGGTTGGCATTTTTGTTTCCTTATCGTTTTGTATCTTAATGTTTTCTTATTTGTTGTTATTCTCTAATAGTTGCTTCACTTCTTTATCGAAATCCGATTCGATTAGTTGTGTCTTATTGAATATCACTGGCGGAAACGGGTAGCCTGCACGGAGTTCACACGATAGCCCACAGAGATGATCGCATCGAGGTTGTAAAAAAGAGTTTTACGCGTTACCTGCCGAGCTCCTTCTGTTTGAACTACCGAGATTTTCTCGGAAGTTGCCTCTTCTTGTAATTCTCCGGCCTCGTATATATTCTTCAAATGCAGGCTTATATTATCCGATGTACACCCGAACAACTCAGACATAGCCTTCTGCGTCATCCATAGAGTTTCCTCCCGGACGACTACTTGCACCTTCTCCGAATGCTCGGGAGTGTTGTACAATATGAATGCTATGTCTTTTGTCATATACCTAATTCTCTATAATACTTTTTTTCTCGTGCATACGCGTGAGCGTGAGCGCCGACAAAAAGCGGCGCAAAGGTATTGCTTTTTTACGAAATACACAAACTTTTATTGCATAAAAAGACAAAATATCAATATTTTGCTATCTATAGTTAACAAAATTTATGCCACGACAAGAGATTTTAAACATTTATGTAGACAAACAAAAAAATCGCCTCAAGAGAAGCGATTTTTATGTGTAATGTGTGTGATGTACTCACGATTCATGGACCAGAACAGCGCGGACGAAAAAAAGGTGACAGCGCGGAAATAGGATTTTGTAAGGCGCTGGATATCTGTTAATTAGATATTGTTTCGTTGTTGCATGGGGAGGAATGAGAAGGCAAGGGATGTACGGAAAGATGTTGCACAGCCGCTTATATTAATAGCAGATTTTCATTTAGTAAAAAACATATAAAAACCAGTAGTGTCCATTAAAATAGTAAATAAAACCAAGATAAACCCTTTGAGTGCTTAGGAGCAAAGCTCCTTGTTCAACTTGTTACTAAAATCTGCTTGCAAATAAACTTCCAGACAGCTTTTACTACCAATTTGCACAACTCTTCGAGTGTAAAGCACTCAAAGCAATAAATGTAAATAAACATTATCAGATCAAATCCGTTTACTCGTAATAGCGCCATAACTAACTACATATCAATTGTTTATAAAGAAAACAAAAAGTATTTAGTAGACAATAGTGCTATCTTTAAACAAACCAAATTATTAACATTATGATTAAAGACCTTAACTTGATGGAGGGACAGGAAGACCTCCGCATCGTTGAACATCTCGACATGCACAAACTTCCTGAGAGTGTACAACAAATGGTAGCGCTGGCTTCGACGCCGGAAGAGCAAGACATCATCCTGATGGCAACGCTTGCGGCTGCGAGTGCGTGCGTACCTAATCTTTATTTCACGTACGGCCCGACGGGCAAGAAGTATTATGCGAACCTGCAATGTTTCATCTTGGCGGCAGCAGCAAGCGGCAAAGGCATCGCGAACCAAGCATTAGAGATGGTACGTGTGATCGACGAGCAGCATCCGATGCTTATTGCGGGCGATAGCACGTTGCCGGCTTTTTACAAAGCGCTGGAAGAGCAAGGCGGTTGCGGTTACATGCACGAGAGCGAAGGCAGCGTGATTACGGATATCTGGAAGAATTCCGCGGCGAACTACAACACAGCCTTGCGTAAAGCAGCGGAACATGAACCGATCTCCCGCAATCGCGTCAAAAGTGCATCCGAGATTAAGAATCCACGGCTGAGTATGCTGCTGACGGGTACGTTCGGGCAATACAAAGCCTTGGTGCCGAGTGTGGAGAACGGATATTTCAGTCGTTTGCTGACGGTAGTCATTCGCGGAACGAATCCATTTGACAAGCGGTATGTCTCGTCCAAAGGCGGACAGAGCGTTATTCCGAAGCAAGTCGGTCTTCGTCTCTTGCGTACGTACGAACAATTAATGAACGCAGGTGAGCGCGAATGGAGTTTGACCGATGCCCAGAAAGAGCGACTCGGCGAACATCTGGAGACGGAATACGGTACGTTGATCGGATTGTTAGGCGATAACTTCCACTCGGCGGTAGTGAGGATGGCGGTACAGATAGAACGGATGGCGATGGTGTTGACGGCGATGAGAATACAGAATACAGAGTACAGAATACAGACCGAATCAGATTCGGAACTAATGAACGAAAAGATACTTTGTATGGATGAGGATTACGAGACGGCAGAGATGATCGGGAACAAGATGCTGCTGCATATGGCGGCTGCGTATCGCATGATTGACGGCGATGCACAGGATGTAGTTCCGGAGATTAAGCCGTTGGATCAAAGAAAAGTACTGTTTGAGCAGCTAAAGACGGAGTATAGTCACGGTGATTTAGCAGAAGAGGCAAAACGACAAGGAGTATCCAAGCGAACTGTAGAGCGATGGAACCTGAGTTGGATAGAAATCGGGCTAGTTGAAAAGACGAATCATGGTCAATATCGAAAAATAGCATGACGCTTTGTCGCTATGTCGCTTTGCGAGGCGCATGTAAGATGCTGAAATATAGCGAAATACAGAGAAAGCGACAAAGCGACATAGCGACATGTCAAAAATTATTGTCGAATACCATTCGACCTAATGGACAAAACAAGAGTTCTCGCAGAAGTGCGAGAAAGACGCAAATTGGTGAGGGAGAGGTTAGGCAGAAGGTAGGTTAACAACCAACCAAGAACTAAGGAACAACGAAGGAACAACTAACGCTTCGCTCGTTTACGCTGGGGGCCCCAATGATAATAAAAAAACAAATTTTTAAAAAAAAGGAAAAGAAAATGGCAATTTTTACAACAGCGCCGGGAATTGATGATTTGACCGGCAAATTCAGTAAGCAAGATCGGATTGTGATGCGACAGAAGAAATTCCGTTTACCGGACGGAAAGATTATTAAATGTGGTCCGAAAGAGGCCTTTGCGCGGGATAAGCGGAACTACAAGTATGCACCTCGGACAGCCGCTGAGGAAGTACAGAACAACAAATGGAAGGCGGTTTGTCAAGAGGCATCGCGTATAGAGCACGATGCCGATCATCCGCGGTATTCGGAGCTATATGAACGATGGATACGGCAAGCGAAGGGGCATGGTGATCCCGTAACAGGGAAGCGGATTATTGTGCAGTTCGGGAATTTCGTACGGGCTATTCTTCTGCGGGAACTTGAAAGCGGAAGAATCCCATAGTCTCGAGGAGCATGACTTCGTCTCGTACTTCCGGCGTATAGCGCCCATGTTCGCGCATAGCGCGTCGGAACTGCGAGGCGTTGTTGCGCTCGGTATAATTGAGTTTGAGATGCTCGCTAAGCCATTGGCGCATGTCCTTGTCGGAGCATTTACGGCGAATATAGCCGAGTTGGCGCATGGCATAGACAGCGGTCGTGAGATCCCGGAAATGGGCAGGATGTTGCTCCATGAGTTGGAGATGGTAGAGCAGATGATTCTGCACTTCTTCCGGCACATCTTCCGCCCAGAAGCGAATTTCTTTCTTGGGCAAGAGTCGATCGGTAAGAAACCTACTCCACTCCTGTTGCCATCGGTTCCATTCTTTTTGCTCTGAGGCATCCAATTGGTCGATTTCATCGGACAAAAACGCCCAATCGGTTTCCTGCGAAAAGATATATTTGCGGTCGGCTGAAGTGATTTTTGCCCCGGGTATTTCCTGCTTCATAGCCACGTATTCATCGGAGAGCCACTGGAGATAGCGCTCCATGATGTCGGATGCTTTTTCTCCCTCGAAGACGAATAGAGGATTAGAGGATGAGTGGATTAGAGGGTTAGAGGATGGCTCATCGGCGAGTTGGTCCACCATAGGGGCATCGGTCCAATCGGTTTGGAGGTATCGCTGGCGGCGGGTCTCCACCTGCGAAGCGCTCCAGAGCCATTGAGCGAAAGGTTCCGTCCATGGGATGAGATCCCATATATGTTCACGGTAGATTTTCAGAACGAGATGCTGCATGTACGTCACGGTGAGCTCCATCGCCAGTTCAAGCAGGCGATTATTGGGACAGATATCATGGAGGGTAATTGAATCAACCGCCAATTGAACGTAGTTATCTCGCAGTTGGGATATCTCGGCCGAGAGATAGCCCCAGTCCTCCCGACGCACCTCTCGTTCGTAGGTTTGGAACCATGCTTCGCGTTGCTCATCGGAATCCAAAGCCAGTTCACGCCGATCGCCTTCGTCGGTATCGATAATGAAGGCGCAGAAAAGCGCCGCAGCGAGGATACCACCCATTTCGATAGGGTCTTCGCCCTGAGGCGCATAGATGAGCCAATGGGACTCGTAGCGGGTAGAAGGGGAGATGATATAGTTATCTAATACGCGAGTCATAAATACACCATTTCTGCACGAACTGCATACAACTGCTTTTGAATCGGTTGTTTCATCCACTCCGGAATAGAGTCTCCGACGTACTCGTCAAATCGTCCTATCACATCCAGGGTCTGGTCGATGATCTCATTGGCTTTCGCTGTCTTTATGCCGGCTTCAGCAGCCACCGTCAATAAGTCAGCACGTGTGATATGCAGGCGTTTCCCGTTTACTGACATCTGATGTCGACGCGTGTATCCGGTTCCCACCGCATAGGACATGTCGTATGCAGGTGATAGCTTCCACACTCCATCTATATCCATCAGGAACTCGATGTTTTTCGTATGGTCATCTTGATTGCAACCAATTACGTTGAACACCATCCTTCGATAGGCTTGCTCCATCTCCGGTTGGGTCAACCGCAGGCCCCTCATCACACGGAATAACTGCTCGTACGACCATGAATCGGGTTGGTTATAGTCATAGTGCGCCATGCCACAAAGCGAGACCATATGTACGCGATGACTGCCGCCTATTCGGTCAAAACGCTTCGTCATAAAATGATGCCGCTTCCCATCTTCCAATAGCCCTGACTCCATCATCTCGATACCACAGTCCAACACCATCTTATAGTAAGCATACTCCAAGCAGCCGTAGTTCGTTGTCTCGCTATACGAACCCGGATTATTCTCATTCACACCATCTAACTTCAGTAGCCAATGTTCGTATCCCTCCGGCGCATCTACTTGTCCGGAACGCAAGTCACCTGTCTCTTTGTTATAAGCCACAACGGCTTTTGGTCTTGCTCCTCCGGCAGACGTGCCTACGCGCAAAATAGTAAGGAGAGCCTCGTCATCCGTTTGTAAATTGGTATTGAACTGCATACGCTCGCCTAACACCTCTGCGGTCGCCGCAATCAATCCGTCCAAATCGATAGCCACTTGCTTATTCAGATCCTTGCGCTCCTGAGGTTCAAAGCGCAGTGCTCCCATTGCACGCGAGCCTTGATACAGTAAGCGCTCAATGGTTGTATAACTATCCCTCGAACGCCCAGATTTCTCCAACCAATGATTGATTATTGCAGTACCGAACTTATCCGGAAGACAATCTGCAATAAAACCCGGTAACCCTTTAAAGGTCTGGAATGGCAATTGGGAGAATTCGTAAATTTTCCCTTTCTCCGGTGTCACAAAAAGGGGCGACGGGTTATAACCGCTATTGACAAACTCCGGCGTATACTCCATCGTGATACGACCGGATGCATCTTCCGACAGGGATGCCATATGCAAGTCCCATAGATATATGTTCGCAAAATCAATCATGACGAGGACGAATACGTTTAGGGGTTTTACCTTCTTGTTTAGCAATCAACAACGGACTGACTAAAGCCTGCGTCTCAAAGTTGTTGAGGATCTCTAACTTATTAAGCACACGCAGCATAGCCACGATGGACTCCAGCTTCATTCCCTTGCCATTCTCCACCTGCGTAATAGTCGAACGCGAAACACCAGCGCGTTCCGCCAATTGTTGCTGACTCAACCGCGCATTGATGCGCATCTGCTGCATCTGTTTGCCAACATACTGCAACAGTGCTTCATTAGTCATAAAATAATCTATCATAACGATTGCTTTTGCGCACATTAACTGCATTATTAATACTTAATGATTGCTTTTAAAATCAAAATCTGGCGCAAAGATATAGCTTTTTTTTGAATTGTGCAAATAAAATCGAAAAATACGTACAGAAAATGCAATTTTTCTGCAAATAACAAACACGGATTGACAAAAAAAATCCCATATGCGCGGCGGCATATGAGATTTTTCGCAATTAGGGGATGAAGTCTCCGACTCCGCGACCCGGAGCAGGCGTAGGATCCGGCGGGAGATTAGGACTTGTCATCACAACATGAAGAGGCGCTAAGGCCATTTCCTCTACTTGAGGAGCAATATAGTTCTTTTTCATATTATTATGAGTTTTCAGTGTTCAGTATTCAGTTGTCAGTAATCAGCGTACAAGCGATCCGGTAATGGTATAGAGTTTGCCATCACGAATAATATATACATGATTATTAATCAGCACTTTAGCTGCCTTGATGGCATTGCCTTCAGGATCTGACCAGATAGGCTCGATATCGGTAGTTGTTTGCGGCGCTTTCGATACCGTACGCAGACCATAGCGAGAGGTTGTACCCTGCTCTAACTTAACCGTATACGCATTTTGCGAAAGATTCCAGATAGGCTCGCCGTCCAACGTGAGGTACAGATCGGCCTGTGAATTATCATTCGCCGTATATTTAATACTAATCGTATACTTACCTGCCTCCGGCACGATGATACCCAGCGGATAGTCAACCTGGCCTTCGATCGGCGCCATGGTATTCAAACAGAGTTTGGTATCATAACGATTAATCCACATCTGCGCTACCTTGCTGCTGACACCCATCTTCTGGAGATCCAAACCTACCGTATAGATGTCCGGCGTCTTCTCTTCATTTACCTGTACAAATACGCGATCGGTATAATCGGTATTGATCGGCGCGATGCGCACCTCGAATTTCGTTGTTTCGGTCGTCTCTGCCTTCATATAACGACGAGGCGCGTAGGAAGCACCAGATGACACTACGATCGATTTATTGGCCGGAGCTTGAACGAATACTGCCTGACCGACCACAAACTTCGTCTCATCCATTACGATCGGGGTATACGTCTCGCTGGCCGGTTGATATACCTGTCCAAGAGTTGCA
>Ga0247611_10001222_pt1 | contig 46640 bp, 53 predicted proteins | sample 177DNAGHGhighgp2_FD_192422 | JGI IMG/M metagenome (GOLD analysis project Ga0247611, IMG submission 192422) | Sheep rumen microbial communities from Palmerston North, Manawatu-Wanganui, New Zealand - 1770 DNA GHGhigh gp2 | ecosystem: Host-associated > Mammals > Digestive system > Stomach > Rumen... | reverse complement strand
TAAGATATTATGTTTTAACTAAAGAGGAGGGACTATGGAAAAAAGGGAAGAAAAAAAGGGATGGCTGGATTTTATTGTAGAAGTTATTTGTTGGCTCATTATTTGGCCTAAAGATTAAAATTAGATAAAAGCAAAAGCCTCTCAGGTGAGAGGCTTGTTTTCTATTTTTTTTTCGAGTTCTTCCGGCTTGTCGGTGCTTTGATCGAGAGCCGTGGAAATCAAGGTTGCGAATATAAACTCCATAATTGTTATAGCGGTGAGCAATATCTTATAAGAGTTAAAATTAATTGCTTCACCTTGATAAAATGGAATCAATGAAATTGCAGTGATTGCAAATGCAACTATATTACCAAACACGCATGCTTTAAGCATTCTTTGATGGTTTCTTATAATGAAATTTACCTTTTTCTTCATAATATAATAATTTAAGATTTTTCAAAAGTAATAAACAAACCGTTATCCAATAAACATCATGATGATGGCTACAATCATTATAACAATAACAGCGATACATATCACTAAGATTATTAAGTTCTTGTGCTTTTCGTTCATGGTATGGATGTTTTTTTTCATATTACATCTTTTTTCAGCCATGTATTAAAGACTATGGCAAATCCTGACGAAATCATTGCCAGATAAATTCCGGCAAAGAATAAATCGATGATTGATCCGCCGATGTGCATGTTAAGGCAAACGCCGACAATAAATGCTAGAAGTAAGAAATTGCATAGCACGTTCGCGATGGAAAGTGTGCTGACACGAGACGTAACATTAGGCGGAAGTTTGCAGGCCATAATGATGGTAAGCACCACGGCGGCCAAGGATATGATGGCAGCGGAACCCAACAAGCCGCGGTAAAATGATTGTGAGGCCGAAGGGATACGAAGCAACATATAGATTCCGGCAATCCCATAAATCCCGAATATCGCAATATTCAAACCGATATTCATCAAAGAAAGAAACTTTACTTTTTTCATGGTATTTATTTTTTAGATAATAATTAATTTATAATAAGAATCTTCTATCTGGTAAAATGTTTTTAAGTTAAAGTCAAGTTATTTTGTGGAAAGCAAAAAAAGCCGTTGACAAGATGTTAATGAAACAGCTGATTTTGAATAAAATCCTGTTGGTCTTTGACAGGATGATTTTTTTCTCTTTCATAGATAATTTTTTTTAGTTAATATTATAATAATAAAATTTGTTCGAAGAGTAATCTCGTTTTATCAAAAATGTAAGTTTTTTGTTGTTTTCGGCAAAAAACGAATTATTTTAGTATAAGTGTTGTTTTTGAAGGAGAATAAAGATGTTTTTAGAAGCCGGACTGTTAACCCGCCGCTCTATACGCCAATTTGAAAAAGGTCGCAAAATTACCAAAGAAGATATGAATGATATATTAAAGATAGCAATGTATGCACCATCAGCCTGCAACAAGCAACCATGGGAATTTATCGTGGTGGAAGATGAGGGAAGAAAGGCTAAAATTACCGAATTACATCCTTATGCCAAATTTTTAACCGATGCTGCAGCAGCAATCGTGGTTTGCGGTAATGAGCAAGAACAATGTGATAACGGATTTTGGTTGGTAGATACTTCGGCAGCAATCGAAAATTTGTTGTTGGCTCTGCATGGTAAAGGATTGGGGGGATGTTGGTGTGCAATTTATCCTTATGCCGATAGGATGAAAGCTTTTCAAGATTTGTTAGGTTTACCGGAATATGTTAAACCTAATGCTTTAGTTGTGGCAGGATATCCGTTGAAACAGCCGGCACAACCGAAAGATCGATTTAATCAGAATAAAGTGCATTACGAACATTGGTAAAATAAAAACCGCCGGTTGAGTGCCGGCGATTTTTTTTTAAGCTTTTTTAGATTTGGCGGCAGTTTTTCGTTTGGCTTTTTTGTCGGCAACATTGATTTTTTGCCGAGTAGCTTGTTCGGCTTTGGTCTTGGGAATAGTTATACATAAAACTCCGTTGGTATAATCGGCAGAAGCTTTGGAATATTCCAAATCCCAAGGCAAAGGAACGGTGCGACTGAAAGAGCCGTAAGCTATTTCGGAAAAATAACCGTCAGAAGATGCGGCAGCATCTTCATGTCGCTTTTCTCCACTGATAGTCAGATAGCCGTTAGCCGATATTTCCAAATCTATATCATTTTGTTCAATTCCCGGAAGCTCGGCGGTAACCATAATATTATTTTTGTTTTCGGATACTTCGATTTTAGGATCAAGTTCGGCAAGATCATTATGTTGACGCAAGCCGAAAATATTAAACAGATTAGTCATAAAATTGTGTCGCGACGTAATAGTGTTGGCGCGAGAACTGGTGGTAGACAGTTGATTATTCATGATATTAACTCCTTGAAAAAAATGACCGCTGATTCAAATAATCATGCGGTCAGATTTTTCAATAAGGATAAATTAATCCAAATTGATACCCTTTTGCTTGCAACGGTTGAGCCATTGCAGTTTGGCATATTTCTGCATATCGGTAATGGTATCGGTTTCGTCAACAATTTCTTTACCGATAATAGTTTCGATAATATCTTCCAGAGTTATTATACCAATCCAATTACCTAATTGGTCAACCACCAAAGACATATGATTATGATCCTCCAACATGGCGGATAAAACATCTTGCAGTTTAGCTTCAGGTGAAAATGAGCGCATATCGCAAGAGTATTTTTTAACCTTATCATCATCTTTGGCTTTGAAAGAGCTGGATTTATGAATATAGCCTTTAAATATTTGTTTGCTTTCATCAATAATCGGAAAACGCGAAAACGGTGCAGTGGTTAAAAATTTATCAAACTCCTTGATAGTCATATCCGGTTTGACGGTGCGGACAACCGGACGCGGAGTCATAACATCTTCGATATTGACTTGTTTAAGGTTGATGGTGTTGACTAATATACGATATTCCACGTCATCAATAACTTTGGATGCTTGGCCCATGCGAGAAAGGGCTTTGATTTCTTCACGGGTGTTGGAACAATCGTCGGTATGATTGAAGCCGTAAGTAATGAGATTGGAAAGCCAGATAAACGGACGCATAATGACAATTAAAACACTTAAAATAGGGACTAAGGCCGGTATGATATTTTTCCAATAACGTGCACCGATTGATTTGGGTAATATTTCAGACAAAGTGAGAATTAAAAAAGTCATAATACCACTGGCAATTCCGATGTAGTTTTGTCCGTAAAGACGAGATACCTCGGCACCGACTCCGGTAGCACCGACCGTATTAGCAATAGTGTTGAGAGAGAGAATAGCGGCAAGAGGTTCTTGAATATGTTCTTTCATATCAGAAAGTTTGGCAAAAAGCTTGGGCTTTTTATCCTCTAACTGAGTAATATAACTTGGAACTATTGAAAGAAGCGAGGCTTCTAATACCGAACAGATAAATGAAATTACAATTGCCAAAGCCGCAAAAAATATCAGATAAAACATAATCTCCAACTATTATTGTTAACAATGACGATTATGATAACATAAATATTATAAAAATAAAGAGATATTTAATATTTTTTTATTTTGAGGTAGTTTTGGCGGGATTTGATATTACATTTTGGCAGGATAATCAACTCAACGGAGAATAATATGAATACAGATAATAATGCCGAAATCTATAATCTTAATAAAGAATATCGCATTGTGAGTTTGCTAGGAAATAAATGCGCTTTATTTTTCAAAAACAAGCAAAATAATTTGCGAGCAACTTTGGACGGGTGTGAAAAGATAATTAACAGTATATCAGTGAATACCGAAAAAGATTTGAGTAAAGAAGAGAAGGGATTGTTATTGACTTTTATTCGCGCCAAAAAATATACTTTAACTAAAGAAGCTGCGGAAAAGTTAGAGGTTTCAATTATCCAATATGAAGACGGCAGAGAAGAATATGTTTCAGAAAGATTGTTATTAAAAAGGATTGCTACGGGGATAAATTTTGCCAAAGTTTATGTCGGAAAATTAAAAATCTATCAACTGGATATCAAAGAATATACTCGTAATGTGAATTATAATTTGAGTAATGCCGAAATTGTAAAGCTTAATGTTGGCGAAAATTGCGCGGTTAATATTGATTTGCGAGATAATGAATTTATCGAAAGTTTGTCAGTTAAAGATAAGTTTTCCGGCAGGCTTAATTTGTCACGAACATCATTGGAGAGTATATTTATCGGTAATAACTGTCGTTGCAATATGACCTTGAGTGATTCAAAAAAATGTCCTAATTTACAAATTGCCGATATTTGCAGCGGTAATATTAATATAATAAACAGTTGTTTGTATGCTTTATCAATCGGATATTATTCTTATGCTGATATAATGTTGTCAAATAATGTTGTTAAAAAGGAAATTGCCATAGGGGATTCATTTCGCGGCGGTATTTATGCAACTAATCAGAGTTGCGAGTTAGTAAAATTGGGTAATGATTTTAAAGGGTGGCTGAAGTTAAATAATCAAAGCCCTAATGTCGGAGTTAAAGAATTAAATTTAAGAGATGATTTTGCCGGAAATATTAATTTATCGGGTGATAATAGTGTTCAACATATTATTTGCGGTTCAAGAATGATGGGAAAGATAATAGCTTCTTATGCTACGGCACTGATCAGAGTTGATATCGGACGTTATTTTAACGGTAATGTTGATTTAGGAGCTTCATCAGTTAATGAAATTTTGGTAGAATATGGTGCCAGCGGTAAGATAACGGTGAAAGGATGCCGTAATTTGAAATTATTGCAGGCCAGTGTAGATAATGATTTATATATTGACGGGGATATAAAATCAGTTGACGCCTTATCAAATGATAACCATATTAATTATTATTTTGATGATGTAAGTTTTAATTGGCGAAAATTGCCTTTTTATAAAAGAATTTATCGTTCTTTTGCTAAACGTAATCAAATATAAAATGTTACATTTTTGTTACAAAAAGCTTGTTTTGTGATAAAAAATGTGTTATAATAAAAGTATAAAATGAAATAAAGAGGAAAGAGGAGGCGGCTATGAAAAATATTAAACAAGCAGGGCTGGATTTCCTTAAAGTTATGGATCGGCCTGATCTGACAAAAGATCAGCTTTTTGAAGCCTTATTTGAGGTTTGCGGGTGTAGTGATACCGTAAATGTAAGACATGTTTTTTTCCAAGACGTGATTATTAAATTTAATGCACAAAAAGCTCGGGGATTGATTGCTCAGGGAGCGGGTATAGTTAATGAGAGTCATTTTGTTGATGTTGCTTTGGGAGCATATTTGAGATTGGGTTATTTAATGAAAAATTTTGCTGATGATTTACAAGAATACAAATCAAAATATAGTATATATCATCGGTTGGCAATTCCGCAACCTCCCGGAATATTTGCCAACGCTTAAGAAAAATCCCGCCGTTTTTCTCCTTTCCGGCGGGATTTTTTTTACCATTCAAAAGAAGAATTTAATAAAAAGACATTATTAAATCCTAAAGAATGCAGCAGACAGTAGGCTAAATAGGCCGAATAACCGTTAGGGCAATAGAGAACAATAATTTGATTTTTAGGCAAGGCACTTGCTTTGGAACGGAATTGGGAGAAAGGCAAATTGATAACATCAATTGATGGGGGAACTTTTATTGATAATACAGGACCGAGATTTATCAGAATATTACTCTTTTGCAAGTCTTCAAATGCAATGATTTTCAAGTCACCGGTTTGAATAGCGCAGGCTAAAGAACCAAGAATATTCAGACTGTCTTTGGTGCGTGCTAAAGATGGTAAATAGGCAGGGTAAAATTCCACTAAATCTGATACCTTACCTTTTTTTTGCATAAGAGCGGCTATAATATTAAGGCGAGTGAAAACACCGCGCGAGCCAAAAATTTGTGCACCTAAAATATTACCTTGGTCAGTGAAGATAAGTTTCATTTTTATTGAAGAAGGAGGGGAAATATAATTTTCACTCAGTTCAGTATTTAAATAAACTTTATGGCAGGTAATGTCGGCTTGAGTTAGTTCTTCTTCACTACAGCCGCAAATTCCTAAATAATAATCAAAAAATTCGATAATTTCATTATTGAAAATTAATGGCAGATGAGATGGATTTTTCATTATACTATCAGCGGCCATTTTGGCTGTTTGTGAAGCAAGAGAAGCATTGCGAATGCGAAAAGGAAGACCGGTTATTGAATTGTTTAATTCAATATTTTCTCCGCAAGCAAAGATATCTTTGATATTGGTTTGCATAAATTCATTAACCTTGATTCCTCCGCTTTCTCCCAGTTTGATGTCGGCAGTAACCGGAAGGCGAACTTCATTATGCGAGCCGGTAGTAATAATCGCCATATCATAGTTATGACGTGAGCCATCGGATAATATTACATAGTGAGGGTAAAATTCTTTTACGGTAGTTGAAGTTAATACTTTAATTGAATTTTCAATGAGTTTTTTTTGCACCAATGAGGCAAATTCCGCATCAACATAACTCAACAGATGGGGTGATTTTTCAATGATGGTAACTTTAGCATTATTGGCAGCAAAAGCGGCGGCGGTTTGAATACCCAGACGACTGCCGCCGAGGATAATTATTTTTTGGGCCTTCATCCCCCAAAAATAATCATTAACCCGACGAGCTGCTTCAGTATTATGAAGGGTGAAGATATTATCGCCTAAAATTCCTTTGATGTCGGGGCGTAAATGCAAAGGTGAGGTGGCAAAAATCAGTTTATCATAAGGAAGTTTACGTTTGTTACTTAAATGAAGAATTTTAATTTTACTGTTAATTTGCAAGATATCAATATCCAGTAAAAGTTCAAGATTGAAAACCTTCTGTAATAGTTGAGGAGAGGCTGCTTTTAAGTCATTGATATCGGTAATATTACCCTGCAAAAAATCGGGTATTCCGCAAACAGCATTCCCCAGTTCGGTAGATTTGGCTATAATGGTTATGCGATTTTTTTCACTTTCACGACGCAGATGAGCGGCAGCGGTAATGGCATTAAGCGAACCGCCGATTATGACTATATGCATGGTATTTTTCCTTATATTAAATTGGCTGATGTATAAATAGTCATATTTCATGCAAATTTAAGGTATAAAAAAACAGCAACTGTAATCACTTACAGTTACTGTTTCGCATAGTCCATTGTTGAATTTTTTTGACAAATTCATCAGCATTGGCAAGGCTCAGGTGGCCATCGTCGCCTTTGAGTTTTCCTTCGGCATCAATCCCGAACCAAACATCAGGGGCATTGATACCCGCAATGCTGTCAAGAGCTTGTTCAATGTTATCAGGCGAAAGCCCTCCGGAATAACCTTGGAATACATCAAAGAAAACTGGCGGTTCCCATTTTTCGGGAGTTTTACCTTCACCATGAGATGAATCAACCAACAGATCAAAACACCTTCCGTATTTTTTGTAAAACTGATGGATGAAATCTCGATTGGCATCATTGTAGGTAAAAATAAACCGACGAGAGTTGAAGCTATTGATTACCCAATACAATTTATCCATATCGGGAGCTTGCTCGCGCCCGATAAGAAAATTAAGCTGAATACGTTCCACATCCAATCCTCCGCCGTTGCCGTAAAATCCTATAAGATTGATAAGTTCAAGCGGAAAAATACCGGCACAAATCTGTTCAACCCAACCGGGGTTGACATGGAGAGACACGCGAATCGGAGTGTGGTTAGTATAGAAAGCTTGCTTATGTAACTCCATAAGCCATTGGTAACGATCGGAATTGTAAGAAGCTTTGTCAGGCGATACTTGAATTCCGAGTTCAATCTCAATTCCTGAGGAATGGTAATATTTGCGAATTAACGCAATAAGACCTTTAATATCAGTATGCTCATTAGCACCTGATATCGTAATTTTGGGTATTTCCATAATTATAAAAATTAAAAATAAATATTGTCTCGGTCTGTAACAGCTTTGATTAGATTTGTCAAGGATAATAAAAATGCTTGACAGGTTGAAAAAAAGGTTTTATAAGCACTGTAAATTTTCGAATTAAATCAGGAGAAAATTTATCACTCTACGGAGTGCCGCCAGTCAGCGAGGGTTCGCACACTGGCGTGTAGTTGTTTATATATATAACAAAGGTCAAAAAACAGTGTTTGAGAGTTTGAGCGATAAACTAACATCAATTTTTAATAAAATCACCTCGCGCGGTGTGTTGAGTGAGGCGGATATTGATGCTACCATGCGTGAAATTCGTATTGCCTTGCTGGAAGCTGATGTTTCGTTGCCGGTAGTGAAAGATTTTATTGCTCAAGTTAAAGAACAAGCTAAAGGCGAGAAAATTGTCAGATCAATTCAACCCGGGCAGATGGTGATAAAAATTGTTCATGATGAGTTGTTAAAATTGCTCTCATCGGAAAATGAACAGCTTAATCTTAATGCTCCGGCGCCGGCAGTGATATTGATGGTGGGATTACAAGGTTCGGGTAAGACTACTACTGCCGCCAAAATAGCAAAACGTTTGGCTGATAAACAACGTAAAAAAGTTTTGTTGGCATCTTTGGATATTTATCGTCCGGCTGCACAATTACAGTTGGAACAGTTGGCAAAGCAAATCGGCGGTTACAGTTTACCGATTGTGGAAGGAGAGAAACCGGAAGCAATTACCAAACGAGCTTTGGATTATGCCAAAAAAGGTGTTTTTGATGTGGTTATTCTTGATTCGGCCGGTCGTTTGCACATTGATCAGCCTTTGATGGATGAAGTTAAACAAGTTAAAAAGATTGCCAATCCGATTGAGGTTTTGCTTTGTGCCGATGCGATGATCGGTCAAGATGCTTGTATTGTGGCAAAAGAATTTAATGAACAAATCGGTATTACCGGTTTGGTTTTGACCAGAATTGACGGTTCATCGCGTGCAGGTGCGGCTTTATCAATGAAAATGGTAGCTCAAGTTCCGATTAAATTTTTAGGATTGGGCGAAAAATTAGACGAGTTGGAAGAATTTCATGCCGACAGATTGGCAGGTCGCATTTTAGGGCAGGGTGATGTTGTTTCTTTGGTGGAAAAAACCATGGAAACCATTGATAAGGAAGAGACCGAAAAATTAGCAGCTAAAATGATGAAAGGTGCATTTACCTTAGAAGATATGTTGGCACAACTTAAACAAATTCAAAAATTAGGTTCTATCGGCGGCATTATGGGAATGTTGCCGGGAATGGGAAAATTCACGGCTGCGGTTGAAGCTGCGGGCGGTGATAAAATTATTAAAAAACAAGAGGCGATTATTCTTTCAATGACACTCAAAGAAAGAAAAAATCCCGATATCATAAAGGCCTCGCGCAAAAAGAGAATTGCGGCAGGGGCCGGCGTGGAAGTTCATGAGGTCAACAAATTGCTCAAATCTTATGAGCAGATGTCGGCTATGATGAAGCAAATGGGCAAATTCGGCGGAATGACAAAACTGCTGGGATCTGCCATGTTAAAAAAATCTCCGTTCGGTAATCCGTTCGGAGGAATGGGTGGTAAATTTCCTTTTTAAGGAATTTGCTTTAACTTAAAATATAACGAAAGGAAAATGAATAAATGTCAGTACGTATCAGATTGTCTCGCGGCGGTTCAAAAAAGCGTCCGTTTTATAAGGTTGTTGCTGCCGACAGCAGAGCTCCTCGCGACGGAAGATTTATTGAAAGATTGGGTTCTTACAATCCGATGTTGCCGCAAGATAATGCTCAACGTTTTACCATAAACGAAGAGAGAGTTAAATATTGGTTGTCACAAGGTGCTCAACCGACCGAAAGATTGGAAAAATTGTTGTCCAATTTAGGTTTGGTTAAAGCTCCGACAATTCCGGCACAACCTAAAAAATCTGCAATGAAGACTAAAGCTTTAGAGCGTATTAAAGAAAGAGAAGAAAAAGCCAAAGCTGCCGCCGAAGCTAAGGCTGCTGCTGAAGCTCAAAGTGAGGCTCCTGCCGAAGAAGCTAGTGCTGAGGCTTAAGTTAACCAGATAAAGGTATGCGTTAAGTAAAAATGGAAAAGAACAAAGTTTGTTTGGGCGCGATTGTCGGAGTTCACGGCATCAGAGGCGAAGTCAAAATAAAATGTTTTTGTGATGAAGAAAAGCATTTGACGGCTTATGGAGCATTGAGCAACGAACAAGGCGATAAAACCTTGGAGATAAAAGTCGTCGGTCATTCAAAAGATTTGTTGCGTGCTAAAATTAAAGGAGTGGAAGACCGTAATACTGCAGAAACTTTTGTAGGAACAGGTTTATATATCGAACGTGATAAACTGCCGAAGTTGGAAGATGAGGAGTTTTATCACACTGATTTGATAGGACTGGAAGTTCGAGATTCTGAAGGTGAAGCGGTAGGCAAGGTCAATGCACTTTATAATTTCGGTGCCGGTGATATTTTGGAAGTTAAAACCAATGAAGGTGCTTTGGAAATGTTACCTTTTAGCAAAGATTTTGTTCCGACCATAAATATTAAAGATGGTTATATTATTATTAAGATGATGTTATCGGATGAGGATACGGAAGCCGGATTATGCGAGTAAAGGTTTTTACAATTCTGCCGGAAGTTTTTCCCGGTTTTTTGGGTGTTTCACTGACCGGTAAGGCTTTGGCAGAAGGTAAATGGAATTTGGATGTGGTAAACATTCGCGATTATGCCTTTGATAAGTATGGTTCGGTTGATGATACACCGTCCGGCGGCGGAGCGGGAATGGTAATGAGAGCCGATGTTTTAGGCGAGGCTTTAGCTCAAAACTATACAAAAGGCAAGTTACTGAATATGTCACCGCGAGGAATACCGTTTACTCAACAGATGGCTCATCAATTAGCCCGAGAAGAAGAGCTGAATATTATTTGCTCGCGTTTTGAGGGAATAGATGAGAGAGTATTGGAAGAATATGAGGCGATTGATGTTTCAATCGGTGATTATATCCTGACCGGAGGCGAACAGGCGGCGATGATTATGCTTGATGCAATTGTGAGATTATTGCCTGATGTTTTGGGAAATGCCGAATCAGTTCAAGACGAAAGTTTTGAAGGCGGTTTATTGGAATATCCGCAATATACCAGACCTGTAATATGGAGAGGACGGCAAATACCGGAAGTTTTGACCTCGGGACATCATCAAAAGATAAAAGATTGGCGTAAAGCTCAATCAGAAATTATAACCGAACAGCGCAGACCTGATTTATGGAAAAAATATCTTGAACTTAAATAAAATTTAGTGTAATAGCTAACACAACAGATAATTTGAGAAGGGTAAAACTATGAATATTATCGAAAATATGGAAAAAGAGCAGATGGCAAAGCTGATGGAAGGCAAAAATCTGCCCAACTTTAAGCCCGGTGATACTTTAAAAGTTCACACCAAGGTTAAAGAAGGCGACAGAGAGCGTATCCAAATTTATGAGGGGGTTTGCATTGCTCGTAAAAATGACGGCTTAAATTCGTCTTTTACCGTACGTAAAATTTCGTTCGGCGAAGGTGTTGAGAGAGTATTTCCTTTGTATTCTCCCAATGTTGCCAAGATTGAAGTTGCACGTATCGGTAAAGTTCGCCGTGCTAAATTGTATTTCTTGCGTGCTTTGCGCGGCCGTTCGGCTCGTATTGCCGATGATTTGAATGCATCGGTTAAAGCTGCCAATGTTAAGGAAGAAAATAAAGGCGAATAAGCTTTTTATATCTTAAATGATAAAATTAAAGAGAAGATGCTTCAAGCTTTCTTCTCTTTTTTTTATTATTCCAGCAATATTTTCAGTTTACAGCCATAAAGATGAGCCAGTTTATTGCATTCGCTATAAGAAAAATATTTACCTCGCTCCATACGATCAATAATATTTACCGGAATATGAGTGATTTTGGAAACGCTCAACAATTTCATTTGTTTTTGTCGGCGCATTTTCCATAATTGCTCGCCCAGTTCATAACGTATAGCAGCGTGGATATTAAAAATGCTCATAATTTCAAACTCCCTGAAGTTTTGATTAAAACAAAACCACCTTGAAACTCATCAAGGTGGGGAGTTCGAAACTGCTAGCAAACAGCCCGATGTATTCAATATATTCCATCGGCTCCCCAATTTTAGAGGAGGTATATTTATTGCTAAGAAGTTTCGAAGCTCCGCTCGACGGAACTCCCGTCAAGCAAGAGTTATTATAAATGAATATTTTGTAAAAGCAACTAAATATTTTTATTGTGCTTTGAAAATAACTGCTTCGACGGGGAGGGAGGCTTCTTGGCGAAGAGTGATTTTTTGTGATTTGATATCGGTAAATCCGTTGGTTTTAAGAAGTTTTTCAATATAAGCAGGATTATGTTTATAACGAGAGGTAATATCCAATCGATAGTCCGAAATCTGTTCGTCGGCTTCGATGGAAAAGATTAGTTTTTTGCCGCGACAAAGGCTGATAAACTCGCTTAAATCGCCAAGATAACATAAAACATCCGCTGCCATAATCCAATCGTAATCATGACGAATTTTAAGAAAATCAATAATATCCGATTTAACCAACTCGCAATAGATGTTTTTTTCTGCGGCGAGGGCGAGCATTTTAGCTGATATATCTACCCCTATAATTTTATTTTGAACAGATTTAACAGCTTGCCCAGCCAGCCCAGACCCGCAACCCAAATCCGCAATGCACCCAGACATAGTTCCCGCAAACTTTGCCAAAGCCAACGGAGCTGAATAACCCAAATTCTGCATAACCAATTCGTAATTATCAGCAAAGGCGTTAAACAGGCTTTCAGTATAAAGATTATTATTCGCAATTTTTTCTCCTTTTAAGGCATGATTGATTTGTCCGGCATAAATATTATCGGGGTAGCTTTTGTGCCAGTTGGCGGCGATTTTAAGAGCTTTTTCTTTATCTTCACGAGCCAACAAGACTAAAGTTTCGCTTAAGTTTAGAGATATTTCTTCCATATCAGGCGCATAGTGCAGCGCATTGAAGAACAAACCGAGGGCTTCATCATAATCACCGGTATCTTTTAAGATAGCACCAAGATTGTTATTGGCGGCGGCTGATTGAGGATTGATAAGAATGGCGGCGCGATATTCTTCCAAAGCTTCGGATAAGCGTTTTTGGCGATAGAGCATTTCGGCATAGTTGTTATGGACATCAAAATTAAGCTTATCCAGTTCGATAAGACGTTTATAACGTTTTTCGGCTTCGGTAAAATTATTTGAGCGGCTGTAATAGTCAGCTAAGCGTAATTTGGTATTATAGTGCTTGTCATCTAGCTGTTCTGCCTTGATTAAATACTCATGATATTTTGCTTGATTGCCCAAAGCAGCATAGATTAATCCGGCAAGATAGTTATTCTCAATATAATCGGGAAATAATTGTAAGGCTTGATTGATATGGATTTCGGCATCATTAAGTTGATTTTGCTTATATTCAATTTGAGCTAAATCATACCATATAAGCGGTTCGTCAGGATATTGTCGGCTCAAAGCAATTAATTTTTCATGATCATTTAAGTTGTTGGCCAAATTGATGGCGGCAATAGTATAATCAGGAGCTAATTGCAGGGCTTTGTTCCACCATTCGACAGCCAGATCGTTTTGTCCGAGAGATTGATACAGGCAGGCAATTTCGTTGTAAGTTTCTTTGAGCTCGGGGCGCAAAGATAAAACTTTTTGATAATAACGCAAAGCATCTTGATATTGTCCGCAATTTTTGAGAGAGAAAGCTAAATTATAGCAATATTCGCAAGAGGATGGATTAAGACGCAAGGCGGCGGAAAAATAAGAGCAGGCTTGAGAATGTAAACCTTGTGTTTGAGCAATCAAACCTAACATATTGAGTATAAGGGGATTATCCGGAGCAACATCATCAAGAGAGCGTAAAATATCTTCGGCAGCGGTATAATTACCATTGTCGTAAAATTTGACAGCTTGATGAAACAATTCATTGTAATCGGTCAAAATTTTATCCTTCTGTTTTATGAGGAATTTTTATAGCAAATAATAATGCAAAAATCCAGTAAATTAATTAACAATATAATAAAAAAAGTTGCAATACAATATTTGAATAATCTTAAGTTGTTTAAGGGTGTTTACGGCGAGGTTGCTATTAATAACGGTATAATAAATGTTCCGGCAATAAGAAAAGTGCTTAAAGACGGAAAACCGATAGAGGTGGAAAAATAACCCTTTATAATAAAAAAATGCTTGCAATTTATAAAATTGTAGTGTAAGAAGAGGGTACTTCCGAGAAAGCAGGCTTGAAGGTAGGCCTCGTTTGTCTTGATTTATAAGGCAAAACTATCGGGACAATAACGTTAATTAATAAAAGGAAAATTTAATATGAAAAGCATTATTTCTGCAAAGAAAAAGAAAGAACGCCAATATGGTGTGATTTGGGGTAATCCTAACAGCTCTGTTGCTAAAAGAGAATATGCTCCCGGTCAACACGGTCAGCGTCGTAAAAAGCCTACCGATTACGGTGAGCAATTGTCGGCCAAGCAAAAGTTGAAGACTTATTACGGTAATGTTTCGGAAAAGCAATTCCACAAATATTATGTTGAAGCTATTCGTCGTTCAGGTGACGCTGCTGAAAACTTGGTAGGTATTTTGGAATCGCGTTTAGATAATATTGTTTACAAAGCAAAGTTTGTTCCGACAATTTTTGCTGCTCGTCAATTTGTTAACCATGGTCATATTTTGGTTAACGGCAAGAGAGTAAATATTCCGTCTTATATGTTGCGTGCCGGTGATGTTGTTGAAGTTAAAGCAAAATCAAAACAATTACCGATGGTTTTGGCGGCTTTAGAGTCTTCTGCTCATGATGTTCCGGCTTATGTTGAGTTAGATGCCAAAAAAGTTTCGGCTAAATATGCATTTGTTCCTAAGTTTGATGATATTCCTTATGCTTCATTGATGCAGCCGAATCTGGTTATCGAGTTCTACTCAAGATAATAAATCAATTTACAATCTAAAATCCTCAGAAGTTGTGCAAACTCTGAGGATTTTTGTTTTAAATTAAATCAAGGTGGTATAAAGTATCTTCATGTGTTTTATTTATTATAGAAAAAAGGTTGGTAACTATGGATGATATTCGCATAAATGACGATCCTCGTAAGCAATCAGCAAGAAATTTGAAAAATAAAGTTGTAGAAAAGGAAAAACGCGGGTTTGGCGGATTTTTGGTTGATTGGTTTATGAAATCTTTACTGATGACCATTGTTTTAGCAATAGATTTTACTTTGTTTGTTAATGCCGGAAATTATAAGATTTTTACCGATTTCGGCAGCGTTAACATGGAAGCAATGTTTGTTTATGCCGGAATTGCCGCAATAAGCTTGGTTACTGTTTTGTTGTTTATGATTATTCTGCCTTTGGAAGATTTATTGTTGAGTGCGGTTTTTGCGGTTACTTGTGTGGCTGTAATTAATCAATTTGCTATTTTTGATAAGCAATCAGGTTTGATTGTTTTGGTTGGCGAATGGTTCAGTAATGATATTAATGCATTGCTTTATCAGTATTTTTATTGGATTGTTGCTGCGGGTATTTTTCTAATAAGTTTTATTTTGCTAAAGATATTACGGAGAACCGGAATATTTTATCTTGTTTTGTTATTAGGGGGATTGTGTGGTTGGTTGATTTCGGAGGCATATTTAAATCCGAGCAAAATGTTGTTTAAGCAAGTTATTGCCGGCACCTCAAAACCCGAAACAAACGTTGGTAAAAATCTTGTATTTTTAGCTTTTAACAATCTTACATCAATCAATAACATAAAGAATAAATCATCAGATGAAAAACTACCGATAGCTGATAAAACCTGGCAAAATGCATTGGCTTTTTTAACCAGAAACGGTTTTGTTATTTATCCTAATGCGGTTGTCGATCGTTTGACCAAACCTTTTCAAAATTTGAATGATTTTTATAATTTGGGAGATAAAAAGGCTCATGGTGCTTCGATGGTTACTCAAAACGGTTATTTTGATTTCAATTTGTTGCATCCTGAAACTACTTATTTAGATAAAAGTTCTTTGTTTAGTGCTTTGAAACAACAAGGTTACGAGATTAATGCTTATCAGATCAACGGAACAAATATTTGTCGGTTGGAAAACGGCGGTATGGTGAATTCTTGCTATGAGAAAGTAAATTATCCGATTATTTTGCCTAATGATAAAGTTTCAATGACTGACAGACTGGTGATATTGATATCGCAATGGATTGTTTCCACCGGTTTGATTAAAGATATTAATCCTGTTTTAGATATTATAAGATATGCTTATGCTGATATAAAGCCTTATGATTTCAAAGTTAATGAGGTAAATCCTATTAATTCGTTTAACGTGTTGGATATAATAATAAGCGATATGAAGTATAAAGGCGGTAACCAGGCTTATTTTGCTATAATTGATTTTCCGTCGGATACTTTTATGTATGATGAATATTGTGCTCTGAAGCCGGTTAGAAAATGGTTGAACGGATCCAGCAAGATGTTACCTCAGGCAAAACGTCAGGCTTATTTAGAACAAACATCTTGTCTTTACGGACAATTGAATAAATTTATGGAGCAATTGAAGGATAATGAAATAGGAAGTAATACCAGTGTGGTATTAGTAGGGTTGAGTAATCCTTCGTTTATGGGAAAAGCCGGTGATAAAGATTTTTATCACACAATTCAAACCTCACAACAAGTAGGATTGGCTATAAAGCCCCTTAAGTCTAATGGTTATAAATTTGATTATCGGCTTTGTTATGCCGGAGATTTATTGAATATGCATTTTCTTAACAAGCAGAAATGTAATGAATTCGGTTTTTTGAAGACCACTCAGAAAAATTTGGAGAATATCAAAAAAGCTATAAAGGCTGAAATGATTAGTGATAATACTATACTTTCTGCTAATAAATCTTTTAGTGACTGGTTTGCTAAATGGGCTGATATAAATAATTATGATTCAACCAAATCGGTTAAAACAAAAAACAATCCGAATACAGAACAGACACAAAGTAAAACAAATGAAGATGAGATTGAAAAAGAACCGGATGATACTTCAAATGTCAATATTGATAATGTTGTTCCCATAGAAGTTGAAGAAGATGCTTCTTATGATAATCAATATGAAAAAATTGAAGATACTCAGATATCGGAGGAAGCTGCGGAAGTTATTCCAAGTACATTATTTGATAATGGAGTTAATATTGAGGATAAGGCCGGAAACAGTGATGCTGAAAATGAGAGTAGTGAAATAATAGAAGAGATAAATGTTGACGATGTGCCGGTTGTAGAAATCAAGAAAGATGAGACTGTTGAAATTGAAGTTCCGACAATTATAGAACAGCCTATTCAAGAAGTTATTGTTGATACTAAACCGGATAATCCTAAAATGGGATATGATCTGAAACAGACTATAGAAGATGCTAAAGCTAAAGCTCAACAAAATATTGAACAAGCTCAAACAGAGGCAGTTAAAGCTGTAGAAGAAAACAAACAAAAGCTGGCTGCCAAGAATGAGGAAATTAAGAAAAAGACGGCCAGTCAAAATGAAGCAATCAAGAGTATATTAGTTGCCCCTGATACCAAGGGCAAAAAATTGTCGCCGGAAGAATTAAAAGAGCAATATCATGAAATGTTACGACAAGCTAAGATTATGTCCGGCAATACTATATCTATCGAGATAGTTGAATAAGGTTGTAAATAAAGTGACATTTTTATCTGTTCGAGGATGGAAAGCTTTTAGGAAAAATCGGCGAGCTTATTGGTCGTTATTGATTTTAGGTATAATTTTCTTTTTGAGCCTGGTGGCTGAATTAATTGCCAATAATCGTCCCTTGGTTGTTAAATATGATAATGAACTTAGATTTCCTATATTTAAGGATTATTTAGAAACTGATTTCGGAGGAGATTTTCCTACAGTAGCTGATTATAAAGATCCGTTAGTGGTGAGAAATATTGAGCAACATGGTTGGATGGTTTTTCCGATAATACCTTATTCTTTTAATACGGTGGATTATGATTTGCCGGTTCCGACCCCTTCGGCTCCGGATAGAAATCATTGGTTGGGAACTGATGATGAGGGCAGAGATGTTTTGGTGCGAATTTTATACGGATTAAGATTGTCATTGGCTTTTGCTTTTTTATTGACTTTATTCTCTTCGATAATCGGGATATTAGTCGGAGCCGTTCAGGGGTATATGGGAGGAAAAGTTGATATTATTATGCAGAGATTTTTGGAAATATGGGAATCTCTGCCTCAATTATTTATATTGATTATTGTTGCCAGTATATTTGTGCCGGGATTTTGGACTTTACTGATAATTATGCTGTTTTTCAGTTGGACATCGTTAGTAGGAGTTGTGCGTGCGGAGTTTTTGCGGGTGCGTAATTTTGAATTTGTAAAAGCGGCCAAAGTATTAGGAGTAAGCGATGGTCGTATAATTTGGCGACATATTTTGCCTAATGCTTTGGTCGCAACAATTACGTTTATTCCTTTTATAATGTCTGAATCTATTGTGGCTTTAACTGCTTTGGATTTTCTGGGGCTAGGTTTAAGTCATGAATATCCGTCCTTAGGTGATTTGGTTAGACAAGGAAAAGATAATTTGCAATCGCCATGGATAGGAATTTCCATTTTTATTGTATTATCAGGTTGTTTGAGTATGCTTATTTTTATAGGCGAGGGAATAAGAGATGCGTTTGACACTCGGAGGAATCGCTGATGGCATTATTGGAAGTAAAAAATCTTACTTTAGGGTTTAATCAACCGGACGGAACGCATTATAATGTAGTTAAAAATATCAGTTTTGAGTTAAAAAAAGGTGAGATTTTAGGAATTGTAGGTGAATCAGGCTCCGGAAAATCACTGACTGCATTGTCAATATTAGGGTTGTTACCTTATCCTAAAGCATATCATGCTAATTACAGTTCGATAAAATTTGATAATGAAGAATTGTTAGATCGGGCAGATATGCAAGCTATCAGAGGTAAAAAAATAGGTTTTATATTCCAAGAACCGATGTCGAGTTTGAATCCTTTACACAGAGTTGGCTATCAAGTGGCTGAAAGTTTGATGTTGCATCAAAAAATGACTAAAAAACAAGCGCAAAAAGAGGTGGTGCGTTTGTTTAATCTTACCGGAATTAAAAATGCGGCACAACGTTATAAGGCTTATCCTCACGAATTGTCAGGAGGGCAAAGACAAAGAGTTATGATTGCAATGGCAATAGCCAACAAGCCTGATATTTTAATAGCTGATGAACCTACAACAGCTTTGGATGTTACAGTTTCAGCACAAATAATTAAATTATTACAGGAATTAAATACAAAGTTGGGTATGGCTATCATTTTTATCAGTCATGATTTAGGTATTATCAGACAGATAGCCGATAATGTTATTGTTATGAAAAGCGGTAAAATTGTCGAGAAAGGAAAGACTGAAGATATTTTTATTCATCCTCATAGTGCATACACAATAGCTTTAATATCATCATCTAATATATTGAAAAAAAATGACAATATTAAAACAAAGTTTATTCTCGAAGCTAAAAATATAATAGTAAAATATCCGTTGGAGCATAGTTTTTGGGGTAAAGTTAAACGTTATTTATATGCAGTTAATAAAGTGTCAATAAAGCTAAAAAAGGGCAAAACCTTAGGAATTGTTGGAGAATCAGGTTGCGGTAAAACTACTTTAGCCTTTGCATTAGCTCAATTGACCAGCTATAAAGGGGAAGTAAAAATTGACGGACAAATGGTTGATACGATACAACCTAAAAAATTGCATAAAATTATACAAATAGTTTTTCAAGATCCTTATAATTCTTTGAATCCACGCATGACTATCCGTAATATAATAGAAGAGGGGATGTTGGTGCATTTTCCTGAAAGGACTGCGGAGGAGAGATTGGCCGGCATATTAAAACTATTGAGAGAAGTAGGATTAAAAGAAGACTGTATTAATAAATATCCGCACGAATTCTCCGGAGGACAACGACAAAGAATTGCTATTGCCAGAGCATTGTCGGTTGAGCCTGAAATATTATTGTTAGACGAACCAACAACGGCTTTAGATGTGACTATTGCGGCACAAATAATGAAGTTATTACAAAAAATACAACAAGAGCGGCAACTATCTTATTTGTTTATTTCACACAATATGAAAGCTGTAAGAGCTTTGGCTGACGATGTGGCGGTAATGAAAGATGGTAAAATTATAGAAGTTAATAATGCTCAACAATTATTTAAGCATCCGCATTGCAGTTATACTCAATATTTAATTAAGGCTGCTAATTTAGACGAGAGAAGAAATGAAAATAAATAATTTGCGGTATTTGATTGATATTATAGGAAAATTTAAAGATTTAAAACGAAGCGGATGGGTTGCTAAAAAAGTGGATGATCCGGAATCTGATGCAGAGCATTCTTTTAGTGTGGCATTATTAGCAATATTATTGATGCCGAATAATCTTGATGAAAAAAAGTGTCTGGAAATGGCTTTAGTGCATGATTTAGCTGAAGTTTATTGCGGTGATTATACACCACATGATAATATTACAAACGAAGAAAAAACAAATCAAGAATTGATGGCAATTAAAAGAGTGGCAGAAGAATTGAATAATGAAAAATTGGTAAGTATTTTTAATGAATATTTAGATAAATCTTCAAAAGAATCTATATTTATCAATGCAATAGATAAATTAGATAATGTTATTACCGCAGCGTATTATGATAAGAATAATCGCTCTACAGTTAAAGTAAAAAAAGAATTTGCCGACTATGCCCGACAAAAAATTGATGAGCTTGGTAATGAAGATTTGTTGCAAGATATTAAAGATATATTGCGACAGATTGTTTAATCTTCCCATATCTGAAGTTGGTTGAGTGACATTGTCAGGTCTTCGGGATGAGAAGTGGCAGGATTGAGCGAAACGAAAGTTTGAGAGGAATTTTTCTTATCTTGTAAAAACATATCCAAGTCAATATTTCCTTCACCCAAAACTACATAACGTTTTAAGTCATTATCATAGTCGGAAAGATGAAAATATGTGCAGGTATTGATAATATCCTGTAATTGTTGCGGGTCATAATCGTCTTGTTCTGCGATGATTTTGCCGGTATTAATCAGGGGTAATATATTGGAAAAATTATAATTTTCAAAAAGTTGATGCGTTTTGTTAATGTTGGAAATATTGCAATTTTTATCAATATTAAGCAAGAGAACAATACCGCGCTCCAGAGCCATTTGACTATAAATATCAAGTTGTTTACCGAGAGCATCAATATCAGTGTTATTTTGCAAATAGGAATAAATACTGATATGTTGAGCGCCAAATATGTCGGCTAAATCCATTAGTTTTGTAAAATATTCTTGTTCAGAATCAATATGTTGCCCCATAATATTAAAGTTGTGTTCAGCTTGTTGCCAATAGAGAAAAGGAGAGGTTAGGGATGATACCAAAATTCTGGCAGAGGCAATCTGAGACGAATAGTCAAGTGCTTCATTTTCGGTTAAATCAGTAATGTTTTTACCATTTATATTGCGTAATTCTATATATTTAAGCTGATGTTTGCGAGCAAAGGACAGGACTTCGCTAAGGGTAGATGAATACTCATCATTGATAAAACTGATTTCCATTATAAAATTCCTTTATATTAGATTATGATGTGTTAGATATGATATTTTTCTATAAAAATCAAGCAGAAATTTAACTCAATTAACAATATTGTAAATTCATTGTATTTTTTGTCAATTACACTTATCGTATTGATTTTTATAGATAAAAAATTAAGCTCCGAAAGAATAAAGTTCCGGAGCTTAATTTCAAATAACTTCTTGGCAAACCATATACCAAAAATCTTTGATAAGCTGGTCTGTAGTAGTGTTGGTAAAACCGAGAGTTTTAAGTTGGTTGTTACAGGCAAATGGAATTGCTCCATTAATTTCGCCAAGAGTGGGAAACTTGATCCGATCCGTCATCAAAATGGAAACTGTTGTATCCCATGATGTTGAGCGATGCAGAATAATCTCTTTTTCCAGCGTGGTTGCCGGATAGCAATCTTTGGGAAGCCGGGAGACTTCGCAAATGACTTGCGGCAGAAAGATGGTATTTCCCACTTTAATACCGACCAAATTTTTGGCATGTTGCGGATTGAAGGTTGATCTGATGTTCATTTTACCATCGTCAAACCGATAAACCAACTCTAACGGTGTTTTAATTTCTTCCATAATAATCTTTTTTAATGTTAATAATATCTTTAATAGTTTTTAGGTATAATGTAAAATATCTTTTATTCAGATAAAGTCAAGTTTATATTTTTATTTTCATTTTATCTTATTGTTATTGGTTTTGGTAATATCTAACTATACATAATATACATTATGCGACAATTTATAGAGAGGATTTTTCAAGGGGATTTTTGCCCTGTTACCTTTATTTATATTATCTTTTGGTTAAACATCTTTTCAGCGCGTTTACTTATATAGCCAAGTTTTATGATTTTTCTTTTAATTTAGATTTGTAAATAATATCGGTTTGCGGATCATATATTCCGGTTTGACTGCATATTTGTTCAAATTTACGATATTGCTCATCTGCAACGGAAAAATGTTCCTTTGAAGCACCTCTTCTGTTCATATTTTGATAAACGGATTGCCATAAAGTGTTAGTATAAGCCAAATAGGTTCTTTGTACATAACTTTGGCGAGCTTGGTTAATCGCCTCTTTAATTTTATCACCGTTCGGATTGGGTGAATTATCCGTATCGTAAAACTCTTTAAATTGACGATTGATAACCCGGACCCTATCAGCTATTTGCAAATCATACATTTTAGCTGTTACGTCGGGCAATATATCATAAGCATAATCATGTTCTTTTATAACTACGGGGAAACCTACTCCCTCTTTAACTATTTGTTGTTCACGACGATTATACATAGAAACCATACTTAAAAAATCAGGAACCCCCAATACCACACATTCTATTTTATAACCATGTTCTTTGGCACGCATAATTGTTCCCATTTTATAATCATCGGCATGAATCAAAATGCTGTCAATTTGCAAATTGTAGTGATTTTGCAGACATTCATCTACCAATTTTTCTCTGCCCCAAGACATATCCGGACGGGTTATAAATGAATAATTATCAGCATCTTCATGCATTACGGTATCGGCATAAGGTAAAGTCAGGCGTATGTCATCACCGCCAAATCTAACCGGATAAGGATTAGTTTGTCGGGCATTTCTTACTGCCGCAGTAGTTTTGCCTGATCCGGGCTGTGCTGTCAATAAGGTAAACACAGGACGAGTTTGACTGGGATATGTATCACTTAAGAAAACTTGTCTCAGTACATTTTCATACCAAAACTCTCTTTGTTCATCGTTTAAACGGTATTTATCAATTTTTTCTTCAAGCGTCATAATGTTTCTTCTTTAATTTCTTAAGTATTGGCTGGTATATTTGTTTAGTTTTATTCATCAACTCTTGTTTATCAAGTTGTTTCATATCGTTTTTAATCATCTTTAGTTTACTATAGCAATCTTCTTGAGTGATTGAACCATTCATCATTTCGAGCGAATATTCGCGGCACAAAGATAATAATATGTAGTAAATGTCTTCCATTTTAGCATCTTGTTCCAGTTGGTTTATATCATTTTGATAACTTTCCATTGGTTATTATCCTCTCTTAAATGAATTATTGTCCCGTTTTTAACATCATTAACATTAATATTAAATGAATGTAAAACCAATGAAATTGCTATGCCATGAGATGAAACGGCAATATTATGATAATTTTGCTCGTTTCGGCCCCAGTCATTAAGACCTTGCCAAAGTCGTTGTTGTACCTGCCGTTTGGTCTCACCTTGGGGATAGCAAACATCAAAACATTTATCAATTTCAGACTGATGAAGCTGAGTAAATATCTCGGGATATTGTTTTTGAATTTCCGTATAATGCATTCCCTCCACTACTCCGACATTTACTTCAATAAAACGTTGATCAACAACTATCGGAACATGCAGTGTTTGATTAGCTAATTCGGCTGTTTGTAAGGCACGCTTTAAGGGGGATGATACAATTACATCTATTTGATAGTCAGCCAATTTTTGACCGACTTCACGAGCCTGTTCTTCCCCCAACTCGGTTAAAACCGAATTATTGGTACATCCTTGAGTGCGCCCTGCAACATTATAAGTACTTTGTCCGTGACGAAAAATATAAAAATCTTTAGGCATAATTCATTCAATCGGCTGTTAATTTGCCGTAATTATAATAAATTATTTATAAAAAGCAAGTTATTTCAGCTCTTCTATTATAGCTGATTTTAGCTGATTTTCTATATCACGTAATTTTTTTACCAAATGACAATGTTGGTGATAAAAATCATCGCCTCGTGCATAAACGGCTAAAGCTATAGCATCAAAAGGATTATAAGCTCGACCATTTAACAAGTTGGTAAAATACAGTTCTTCAAAATCTGGCACGCAACGAAGTCGCCATTTTTTAGGATTTCCCGGTTCATTATAACGCCCATCCTGACCGGTTATAGAGGTAAAGAAGGCTTGAACTCTTTGGGCCGGACACCACAAAAGCTCTCCCCACTGCATTCTTAAACAATTTAACGGTTCCGCTAAACTGTCATTATAATCAAAACGTAAATTTTTTGCCATTGAACGCGCATATTTAACTCTGGTTTCATAATCTGCTCGCAAATAAAAATCACGGATTGAGAGGGTATCATGAGTATCGCTGAGAGCTACATCATTTGCCGAAGAATTTTGTAAATGATAAATATGACTGGGATTGTCCATATCGGCAAATTGAGGTAACAACATTCTGCCGATGCCGTATTTTAACATTACTTCATCAAGTTGTTCGGGACGAGCACCTAAATCTTCAGCATAGATGTCTTTGGCTGTTTTACCGTTTTTTGCTGCTGCTTGTAAAATAATTCTTTCAACAATACTGCCAAATTCTTCGGTAGTATGTTTAGCATATTTTTTAAGTTTAGGGTTATCGTAAGAAGAATAAAGTCTGCCGCTTGTATCATCTTTGATATTAGCAAAAACAAATGGATTTACCTGACCGATAAAATGATCTATACGCAATCCGCCTTTATAAGAAGCAAATAATTTATCGAATAAATCAAACAAAAATTTTCCGGCTTCGCCCAGGCTACCGTCAGAATTAAAAATATAATCAGGATTAAGAACTTTAAAATTCCAATTACGAGCTTGTGAAGATAGCCCATCTGCCGGAGATCCTAAAGTAAAATCAGCTAAAAACCATTGCGGTTTGGCAACAATCAATGAATCCGGCATTTTAATTTCCAAATCAGCAATAAAAGGGAATTGATTTTGTTGCTGCATATACCAAGATAAAGCTTCTTCAAACAAATACCTGCGAGTGGCAAAAGGAGTATAAAATTCAGCATCGCGACTTAACATAATATCATGAGATAAAGCGGTGATATTCTTGTCCAACATAAGGGCAAACGAATCTTGCTTGGCTAAATTATTATTAAAATTATGCCATGCTTCCAATAAAGCTCTATTATAGTTGCGACTAACCTGAGCATAACAAATATCTGTTGAATTTTTTAAGGGTAAACAGATTTCCTCATAAGTTTTTCTACTTAACAAATATCCATATTCTTTATCGGTAAGCTTTTGTAAATCTATAAATAATGGATTCTGCCCCTGAGTGCTGGTATATGGTGAATAATCTGGCGGAAAAGAGCGTCCCATAGGTCCTAAAACAGCTTTAGAAAATACTCCGGCAAAAAAATCAAAAAATCGCTCTGCCCCTTTTGATGAAGGAGAACCTATACCAGTGTCTTGTTCAACAGATTCCGGAGGAAGACAAGGTGCCGGAATATTAACACTCAACTCCTTTTGTAAAACATCGTAACCTTGTTGAAGCAAATTTTTAGATTGTTGCCAGATTAATAATGATTTTTTCATTAATGCCTCGCCCGCAAATTTTTACCGTGGCTGTCATAGCCTCCGGCTGATAAAATTCCGTATTTATCGGCATAATCGACAAACAATTTTAACCAATGATAAGCGGGAAAATTGTTATCAATTATCTCTTTATTTAATATCATGTTTTGAGCACGAATTAAATCGTCATTATTAAATTGATAGTTGATATCCATAGCTTTAAGACCTTTTGAACGCAACATATTAAGCCATTTATAAACCAATTCATAAGCGGGATTTTTATTTTCGGCATAACATTGTTGTTCAAATTCTGGTTTGATAAATTTTGCAGTATTGATTTTTTGCGGATGAGCAATTCCGATAAAACCAAATCCGCTACTACGCATAAGGTGAAAAATATCGTCGGTATTCTGATAAGGATTAAATTTTTCTTTTACTTCAAAGGGATTGTTAAAAGTTCGGCAAATATCATATATCTCAGAGTTTTGGCTTTCATCTTGAATTTTTGAAACGGCATAAGTATATATGCGATTATAAAAACCTAATCCTTGATTTTTGAATAATAAAGGTTGGACTTGACAAGCCTCATGGTATGACAACCCAGCTTGAGGAAAGCGAGATGACAACTTTTTTACAATTTCTTTAGCTACATTAACTCGTTGAAAATGGTGAACGGATAAGAAATCAGTAATTTTCTTATCAAAAGGATTAAGAGAATACCATATTAATTCGTATTCCAAAGGAACACGCTGGCAACTCTCATCTTTCCAAACCGCACCTAATTCAGCGCCTAAAACTATTCGGAGGTTTTGATATTTTTGCGGATTTTTAATAAGCGTTTTAACAATTTCTTCGCAACCGGCAATACAATCATGGTCAGTTAAAGCTATGGTGAAAGCCGGTAGGTTGTCGGTAATTGCCGAACGTTCATCAGCCAGCACCCTTCCCTGTTCTAGCCATTCCGTAACAGTAAATTGTCCGTCAGAGTGATTGCTGTGGCAGTGTAAGTTAAAACGAAAATCCATAGGTTGAGAGGGATCATAACTAAAATTGTGATATTTTGCCAGAGGTAAAGTATTGGCTAATTCTTGGGCTCCCATAAGCGAATAAAGCCGCCATAACTGATCTTCTGATAAACCGACAGCTCGGGCAACAGCTTGAAGATAATGAAAATCCGAAGGATATAAAAACAAACGATTATAAAACTGTTCCCGGTCTATTTTTTCCATGTCATCAGTACTCCGAAATGTCCAATAGTGTCTCTTCCGCATAAATTGCCTAGAGTGTATGTGTAACCAGGGCATCCCGGATTGAGCGGAGATATATAACTCATGTGTCCGGAATCAATAAGTTCAATAGAGTGAGATTTTTTATTAATTAACAAATTATTCTCACGGACATCATTCAGATATAATCCTAAATCAGATACACATTTTAATATCTCGGTATTAAATTTAAGCACATTTTTATAATTTTTTACATGATGGGGATAGTGATAAGCTTGGCAATTACTCTCTTTATATAATACCGCATCGGTAATAAAATCATAATATAATATTTGTGCGGCGGCCGGACAATTGTTATATTTGAGGTAAAAATCAACACATGCGTTGCTATACGGAGAATCAGCCCTAATAAGTTGATTTTCGTGAGCCTTGCGCGACTCATCAGTAGTAATGTGAGGATTATTATAAGGTGATATTTTAAGGATAAACTTTTCTTTATCCGATGAAGTCAAGCGTAAAACAACCTTATTGGAAAAAGGATTAAACAAAGGGTGTATCATAAATTCGGTTTTACCGCATTTTAAGGAAAAGTCTTTACCCATTTTTTCTTTTAATAGAGCGGATACTTTTTTGTATTTTTCTGCCAACAAGTCTTTTTTATAATTGTGTTTTTCCGGTAAAGTTTCCTTAATTTCCATATCTTTTACTTTAGCAAAAGCCTTAAATGCCGGAGATGAAATCAATTTAGAGCAGAATTTTTGAAAGTCAGTTCTTTTACCGAACAATGATGGAAGTTCCCCCATATAACGTTCGGGGCATTTTCCTTCAAAGGCCCACGGAGTGATAGTGGGTACCATTGCTAAAATATCTTGAATACTTCTGTTTTGAAAATTGGCTCTGAACCACTCATAATAAATCGGAAGATAATCGTAATACCAATCACAAAATTCCGTATAAGAATCAAAACTATTGACGATTAAATGAAAATATTCATTAAGCCTTGACTTATCCTCCATCAAAGCATCAATAAATTTTATTTGATTTTTTAAGGAAGATTTTAATAAAACCTTATACTTTTCTTGCAAAATTAAATTTTCAACATCAGACATTTACGCCACTTTCATTATTTACTACCTTAATATAGCGGAAAAGGTCTTTTTAATGACTTTGTGTAATAATTTTCCTGAGTGACCGAACTCCGGTACAATTATCAATTGCGAATCAGGCATGGCTTTATGTAAATCATAAGCTCCTTTGAAAGGACAAACCATATCGAGACGATTATGAACAATTATCGTCGGTATATCTTTGATTTTGTTGATGTTATCAAGAATTGTATCGGATTTTAAGAAAAATTTGTGGGCTTCATAGTGCATATATATACGATTAGAAGCAAGCTGTTTTTCGGTCAATTCCTTAAAAGAAGCAAATTGCGGTGACATACTGCTACAAATGCGCTCATACCAACAGCCATGATTGATGGCATCTAATTGTTTGGCAACATCATCAGACTGAATCAACTGGTTATAATAAGTAAAAATATTATCTTGGGAAGCATGATTCATATATTCCACAAACTCCGGAAAGAAATAGGCACTATCTTCCAATTCCCAACGTGAGGATTCATCATTGGCTAAAAATATTTGCGACAACAATAATTTTTCAACACGTTCGGGATGACGTTCAGCCCAGAGCAGAGCCAAAGTTGAGCCCCAAGAAGCACCACGAACAATAACTTTTTGATTGATTCTGAGGTAGTCCAATAAACGTGAGGCATCGTCAAGCAAATCGCCGGTGGTATTATTATCAACTTTTCCTAAAGGAGTTGATTTTCCGCAACCGCGTTGGTCAAACATCACAACACGATATTTTTTCAAATCGGCTATTTTAGCATATTTTGCTTTACTTGATCCTCCCGGTCCGCCATGAAAACACAAAACCGGAATGCCTTGAGAGTTGCCATATTCGGCATAATAAACCAAGTGTCCGTTTGCTTCCGGTAAATAGCCGCTATTAAAAGGTTTGGGGTTAAACCAATTCTCAAAAAACATATTTCGCCTCCTTTATTTGGGTTTGCATCCACAATATGTTTGGTTATATAACTCTAATTCCTTAATAAGTGATGAACGAAGTTCCTGCATCCCCCCTTTTCTGCCCTCAATTTCGAGATAAGGCAGTCCGGCTCGTTCGGCTTCTTCATGAGCGACACGATTTACTTGGTCTAAATCCTTGTAGCGTGAGACGCCTAAAACACTGGCAACGGCATCATAGCCGTTAGCACGAGCATATTCAAAAGCACGACGCAAGCGCATAGCGAAACAAATTGAGCAACGTTCGCTACGTTCGGGTAAGTCCTCCAGGCCTTTAGTCAGTTCACACCAACGTTCGTTATCATATTCCAACTCGATAAATTTTACTTTAAATAAATCACATAATCTCTTGTTTTCACTACATCTTTTTTGATATTCATTCAATGGGCGGATGTTAGGATTATAAAACAAAACGGCAAAATCTTCCCCTCTCTCGGCTAAGGTTTTTATAACCGCACAAGAACAAGGGGCACAACATGAAAGCAAAAGAAACCGCAATTTTACTCCTTTATATCAACCAATTTTCCATTTCCGATTTTAACAACCGATTTTTGATTGGTATTTTGCTCATCCGCCTTATCCCCGCAAGCAGTTAAGCCAAGCACTAAAAATAAGCCCAGTAAATATTTTTTCATATTTTTATATCCTTTATAATTTCAAATATGATCTATTATTGTTTTATTCATAAATCGGTTCGATTTGTCCGTTTTTGATAGTATAGAGATAAGCTTCAGTTTGCATCATACCGTCTTGATCAAATGAAAAGTCACCAATTGAAAAACTTCTCTTCTTCAAATTGGTAATATTATCTATAACTTTAGCCTTGTCATCAGAGGTATAAGATGCACTTATAACTTCCATAGCCGCGTAAAATAATTCGGAATAATCGGTTGCGTCAGTTCCAAAAATTTCTTTATATTTATTTATAAAAGCTTTGGTCGGAACAACCGCACCGGAAAACCATGTTCCTTCAAACAAGGTTTTGTCTTCAGGATAACCGAAAGATTCAACCGATGTAATTACTATATCTTTATTGGCTTCACGCAATTGCTTTACAAAAATTTGCAACTCAGGCGGTTGTAATTGCACAATAATCGCATCTGGTTGGTCTTGTAATATTTTATAAATCAGAATACGAAAATCCCTATCGCCGCTATTGATAGTGTTATCTGATATAATATTGATCTTACCATCGCGTCCGGCCTGACGAATAGGTGCAGCAACCGATTGCATTACAGCCGTGTTTTGAATCACAAAAGCAACTTTATTGAGATTTAATTTTAATAATTCGTCAATCATTTTGCCGGTATTTTTATTGGGCGGAGTGCTGATAGTGAAATTATATTCGCCTTTGGCAACATTCGGCTCAGTGGCCATAGATAAATGAATTACTTTATGTTCTTGAGCTATCGGAGACACTATTGATCCGACATCAGAACCTAAAGTTATGATGACATCAACCTTGTCTATATCAATAAGCTTTTTGGCAACAACCGCGCTTCGAGCTTTGTCAAAAGCTCCGTCTTCAAGGAAAAATTTGTATTGATAAACCGAATCTTTGGTTTCGCTATCTTCTACAAACATTTTAACGGCATTCTTCATCGCGTCACCAAAGTGGGCATATTCTCCCGACATAGGATAAATTGCACCGATTTTAATGATATTTTTTTCAACTTTGTTTGTGCTGTCGGTCTTATCTCCGCAAGCTGTCAGACCTAAGATTAATAACAAGCTAAGTAAATATTTTTTCATTAACTTTCCCTTTTTTATTGCACCAAACCCAGTTGCGGATTATAGTTATATTATTGAATTAAAGCAAGTGCTAATTGGGAATTATACTATGAAAAAATACGGCAATATCTTTATTTTGACCGGTGCCGGCATATCAGCCGAATCGGGGTTAGCAACTTTTCGGGCGGCTAACGGATTGTGGAATAATCATAAGGTGGAAGATGTGGCAACTCACGAGGCTTTTTTACGTAATCCGGCTTATGTGCATGATTTTTATAATGAATTGAAGTTGGAATTAAATAAAGCGCAACCTAATCCGGCACATCTGGCAATCACTAAATTACAAAAAGAATATACGGGCGCCAATATCTCTGTGATTACGCAAAATGTTGATACACTTCATGAAAAAGCCGGCAATCAAAATATTTATCACATTCACGGAGTTATCAATCAAGCGGTATGCCTAAATTGCGGACATATCTTGGAGACTTGGGGAGATGTTGATACCGAAACGATTTGCCCGCAATGCCAAGTGCAAGGAATGATGAAACCTAATATCGTGTTTTTCGGTGAGGATCTGCTGTATATGACCCAAGTAGATACCTTATTGCGTAAGTGCGATTTATTCTTGTCTATCGGAACTTCAGGTGTAGTATTTCCGGCGGCAGCTTTTGTGCAAACCGCAAAATATTATGGGGCAGATACGGTTGAGTTTAATCTGGAACAAACATCCAATAATTTTTATTTCGATAAGCATATTACAGGACCGGCCGGTACCACACTGCCCGCTTTTGTTGATGAATTACTAAAAAAATAAAAGGCGGAATTTTATTTTCCGCCTTTTTAATGTCATTTTAAGATTGTTATTCCCAAAACTTGAGGCTGTCGAGAAAACTTCCGGTCTTTTCGGCTGCTTCGTCAGTAACGTTGGTGGCTGTATCAAGTGCCGCTCCGGCTGCTTTTTGAGCCATATCTTTGGCACTGCCTAAAACCTTGGTTACGGTAGAAATAGCATTGAATAAAATCTTATTGAAGATTTCCACTACCGAATCTTTTAAGGTAAGTTTTTGCCCTTCACCGCCGAGATTCAACATTTCTACGGCTGGCAAATCAATACTCAAAGCGGTTTCGTTCTTTTGCAACGGAGTGATAGCACTTAAAGCACCATTAGCAACAGATACTTTTTTAATAACAACGTTTTTAGCTGAGCTTTCTTCATTCTTTTTAGCTTCTTCTTCAGCTTTTTTGTCTTCAGCTGCGGAATTTTGAGCTACATTTTGCTGAACATGCATTACGTTGCTGGTTGAAAAATCAGGCATTTCATAAGTTATGGTCGGATTGTCAATGGTAATATCTTCAACTACGATTGTATCCTTAAACAAACTCTTGGGATCAACTTTGACATTAATACCACCTAAAGTCAACAGCTTGGGAGCTGAATAACCTTCGGGGTTGCCAATTGTCAAACCGCCGATTTTTAAGATACCATTAAACGGGTCGAGGGAAAAAGACTCCAAATTAACCTCTGTACCAATAAGTTGTGAACCATATTTGTTAACGGCTTTTTGAACGATGGTATCCAGATAAAACCATACGCCAGCAACCGCTATAATGATAATCAACAACAATGCCAGTAAAGTATATTTTATAAATTTCATAATTCGTATCTCCTGTAAAAAACTTTTTGATAAGCTCGTCATCAAGTTATTAAAAAAAAACATTTTTAGCAAGTATTTATTTTAAATTGACATTGTTTTTTTATTATACTAGATTGAACGGATAGTTTTGGGAGTTTGGACTTAATGTTTTTTTCGAAATCTGATAAAACCGTTATATATAATGCAGTTCGTCAATTTATTTATTTTTGCATTTTGTTCGGGTTTATATTTTTTATGCATTATTTATCTTCGATTTATCGCGGAAATACTTTCGCCGAGGTATATGTAGTCGAAGATATCCAATTAGGATTATTAATAAGCTCGGGATTAATATTTTTGTTGCAGTTATTTTTGCGACCGGAATATGCTCCGGTATTGTGGTTGTTGGCATCTTGCTCTTTTTTGGGAGCAGCCAGAGAATTAGATAAGGTATTGGACGAATTGTTGCCGATAATCAGTTGGAGAATCGGTTTTATATTTCCGCTTATTGCTTTTTATATGGCTTGGCACTATCGTAACAGCTTAAAAAAAACATTGGTGCGTTTTTTTACCTCACCGTCTTTTTATATGATGAGCTGTGCCATGATAATAATCATACCGATTGCACAATGTATAGGTCATCGCAGTTTTGTGATTAATGTGCTGGGGGTTAAGCGTATTTCCGATATTAAAGAAATGTTTGAAGAAGCCTGCGAGGCGATGGGATATTTGCTGATATTTTTAAGTTCAATAGAGTGTTATTTCAGTTTACCCAAAACCGTAAAAATCAAATTAAAATACTTTAAGAAAAAATAGAGGTATTTGATAACCGAGGTATTTTGCTTGAAAAGCAGTATGAACAGTGTTAAGAATTTTGGTGATTGAATCAGATTTATAAGGAGTAAGTGATGAAAAAATATTTTATTTTGGCTGCCGTTTTAGGTTTGGCCGCTTGTGATACATTAAGTGCTTTGCAATCTTCGGATATGGGAAATTTGAATTCTTGCATTATGACTGATGCTCAGACCAGATTGACCAACGGAACTTTGTTTACTTCCGGAGTTATGGCTACAGCTAAAGATATTTCGCAAGGTTGTATCAAAAAATTAGCTTTGCAAAAAGCCGGTTTGGATGAGGCTGCTTTGAACTCGGCGACCACAATCATCAATTCGTTGAGAACAGCGGCTAACTAATATTTATGGGCAGAGAATAGTTCCCTGCCCTTTTTTTATGTTTTAGAGGGTTAAGATTATGGGAATTTGGGATTTTTTGACAGCTCCGCATCAAGCTTTTTCACCGGTGGTCATGTGGAGTATTTTCGGAATTGTGGTATTAGCGTTATTGTTTTTTGACTTGTTTTTATTCAATCGTAAAAATGAGGTTCCCAATTTTTTACATACTTTGACACTTTGCATATTGTATATTGCAGCGGCCTGTATTTTCGGATTGTTTGTGATTTATGAAGAAGGAAGCGAAAAAGGGCTGGATTTCTTCACCGGATTTTTGGTAGAAAAGAGCTTATCTTTAGATAATATATTCATTATGTCGCTGGTGTTTTCTTCAATCGGAGTGCCGAGGGAATATCAACATCGGGTGTTGTTTTGGGGAATACTGGGTGCGATAGTTATGCGGGCATTGTTAATCGGTGTGGGTGAAGCACTGATCAGCAATTTCCACTGGGTGTTGTATGTATTCTCCGGCATATTGGTTTATACCGGTGCCAAGATGTTATTCGGCAAAGAGAAAGAAGATAATGATTTTGAAAATTCTCGCATTTTCAAATTAGTATCAAAATTATTTCATGTAACAGGTAAAGTTCACGGAGCACATTTTTTCATCAAACAAAATGGTAAGCATTACATAACTCCGCTGTTTTTTGCGCTGTTGGTGATTGAATTGATGGATGTGGTTTTTGCTCTTGACAGCATACCGGCGATATTTTTGATTACTCAAGATGTGTTTGTGGTTTATACCAGTAACATTTTTGCCATTTTAGGCTTGCGGGCATTATACTTCTTGCTGGAAGCGATTGTTTACAAGTTCAAATATCTTAAATATGCTTTGGCGATTATTTTAATCTTCATCGGTTTGAAGATATTTGCACCGGCGGTATTGGGGATTGAAATTGAGGCAATACACTCGCTGATGGTTACTTTCGGGTTGTTATTGGGAGGAATTTTGTTCTCAATGTATAAGACCAAAGGAGAAAATGCAAAATAATTGAAAAAAATGCTTGCAAAATAAATAAAGTGAGTTTATAGTCCGGCTCATAAGTTAAACGGACTTATGCGTGCGTAGCTCAGTTGGCTAGAGCAACTGACTCTTAATCAGTGGGTCCAGGGTTCGAATCCCTGCGCGCGTACCAATAAAAAAGCCACTCTTTATGGGTGGCTTTTTTGTTGGTGTGTGTTAAGAGATTTGAACCCTGGAGAAAGGGTTCGACAACGAACGAAAGCGAGACGGAAGTATCGCGGTCGGCAATGAGCCGATGAGTGAAGTTGCGGCGAAGCCAATCCCTGCGCGCGTACCAACAAGAAAGCCTCCTCTTGCAGGAGGTTTTTTTATGGGTATCTTGCTTTTATAGGTGCTTTGATGTGTTAGTTATAAGTAAAGAGAAACTGGTAAGGCTATGTTTTATATGCGCGAGATGAACTTACTAAGCTTCGTATAATTACGTTGATATAAAAACAATGCAAGTTTAAATTTGAATTTCATCTTTTTGAAATCAAACATCCCGGATTTTATTAAATCATCAATATATTCTTTCGATTGACTGTTTTTACGACCTCTTAAAAACGGTCTAAATATTTTTTTGAAAAATACTCTATTTGTTAAATATTTATCAAATATTTTTATTTTGTTTGATGAATTTTGTTCAATAAGTTCATTTTTTATTTTTTTGTAATAATTTATTTCTTTACGCATATTTTCTTTTAGCTTTTCACTTTCAAGACTATGCATTATTGATCCTGGTCGTTGCCGATAAAAATATAAATTCTCTTGTAAATGAGCTAATTTATTTACTTTTGCTACAATTTCTATGGTAAATAACATATCTTCACCAATAGATATTCCTGATGCAAAAGGAGTTTTCTTTACAAATTCTGTTTTATATAATTTATTCCATATTACCCCGGGCATGCGAGTTTTATGCGTTGTGAAAACTTTATCTTTAGCTACATAAAATTTAAAAGGATTATTATAAGTCTTTATTTTATTATTGTTTGATATTGTGATTTGTTCTATTACTTCACCATCATTAAATTCTGTTATATCAAACCATACTATATCCGCACCGGTTTCATTAATTTTATCATATGCAAGTTTCATCGCCTGTTTATGTAATACATCGTCAGAATCTAAAAACATTATATAGGGTGTATCTATATACTTAAAAGCAGCATTTCTTGCTTCTGATATACCTCTGTTGCTTTGATGTATTACTTTGATACGAGAATCTTTATCGGCATATATATCCAGTATTTTACCACAATTGTCAGGACTACCATCATCAACACATATAGCAACCCAATCTTTAAATGTTTGATTAATTACACTATTTAAACATTCTTCTAAATAATTTTCAACTTTATATACTGGTATAACTATTGATATTTGAGGATTTAATTGTTTTACTTTCAACATAACTATTCTCCTTTAAAAATGAATTAGTCAGGATCAAAAAAATTCACATTTTTTGTATCTGTTTTGATATTCTTTTTATAAAAATCATAACTTTTAGCAATATGCCCCAAATCAAGAGCTTGGTATCCTTTGAGAGCTAAATCATAACATAATGGTTTGGCCGTCGGCCCTAATATCGCTACAATAATCTTGTTTTTATCTGTTTTGAGGGCTTTATTTAGGATATTTTCATATTCATCAAAAGCATCTCTGCTTGGTCCGTATATATATTCAACAGAATTAGCATTATCAAAAATATTATAAGTTATTTTATCGAAGACGGTTTTTCCCGTTATAATCACAATATCCCTTTGATGCCAAATTTGGCGAAACTTACTAAAATATTTATTCATATCATAGTTTATATAATAAGAATATGCTAAAGTTACTTCGGCTGGATAATATTGCCTGGTTATATCTATATAAGGAAGTATGGCACTCCTGAACCGATTACCTTTTTTACGCCAAAAATTTTTATTTCCATCAGTTATATTCTGTTTGGAACAAAAAGTAATTCGAGGAATTCCTATCATAACCTGATCATTTTTTGATGATAATACCTCAATCAATCTTTGCTGAAGTTTATCATTAAATGACTGAAATATAATACTTTTACCATTTATAAGATTAAGTTCCCCATCGCCGAATCTGCAAATACTCTTTCTATCATTTATTAAACTATCCAAAGTTTTATCTACAGTCATTATTCTTGGAACAGTTAATGTATTAATTTCATCAGCTATTTCATATTTCAATTCATTTACAATATTATCAATATAACTATCATCAAATCGATAAATAAATTTTAATTGTTTTATAATTTTTTTTAATGACATACAACTTCTCCCACATATTGATAGTAAAAAAAAACCACCTATCAAAGGTGGTCGGAGAGTTCAACAATCATATTAGGTAAAATGATCCTTTTAGCCTTTAGATAAAATCTTGGACATACGCTAAAAGCTCCCCGACCATTATCGGGGGAAGTTATTGCTTAAATAATATAAGCAATTATCGATGTTATCCAACACCGTACCTAATAAAGAGCTGTTGAAGGCTCCGCACCTTTTTAGGGTACTGGCTTATTTATTGCTAAATAAGTTGGTTCAAATCATAGAAATATTTTTGAATTAAGTCAATTAAATTATTTTAATTGTATTTTTAACAAATTGTGCTAGGTTTTATAAAAAAGGAAAACATACTATGATGCGAATTGCAAAATTTTTGGCTCAGACCGGAGTTGCCTCACGGCGTGATGCCGAGGAGCTTATCAGACAAGGAAGAGTTACCATCAACGGCGAAACCATAACCTCTCCGGCAATAAATGTATCCGGTGAGGAGAAAATATTACTGGACGGAGAAAGGTTGCCGGAAAAAGAAAATACCCGTCTGTGGCTTTATTATAAACCGACAGGATTGGTTACCACTCACAAAGATGAGAAAGGACGCAATACGGTGTTTGATAATCTGCCCCCTACTCTGCCGCGCGTGATTTCAGTAGGGCGTTTGGATCTAAACTCGGAAGGGTTGTTGCTGTTGACTAATTCCGGTGAGTTGGCTCATAAACTGGAATTGCCGGCAAACGGATGGACGCGCCGCTATAAAGTAAGAGTGTTCGGACAGATTAAAGATAAAGATTTGCAAAAAATGCGTGACGGAGTAACAATTGACGGGATTAACTACGGATCAATAAAAGCGGAAATTGAATCCGCTCAAGGAGCTAATACTTGGCTGAAGGTTACTTTAACCGAAGGGAAAAATCGGGAAATTCGCAAAGTTATGAAATATTTCGGATTAGAGGTGTCGCGGCTTATTCGTCTTTCTTACGGGCCGTTTCAACTGGGAGCAATGAAAAAAGGCGAAGTAAAAGAAATTCCGCAAAAAGTGTTGCGTGAACAACTGGGGAGCAGCTTTGAATTATGAGGATAATCGGCGGAAAATATCGCGGCAAAAAATTGATTTCGCCCTCATCTCCGGCAGTGCGTCCGACTTCGGATAAAGCACGTGAAGCACTGTTTAATATTTTGCGTTCACGATTAGGAAATGATTTCAGTAAATTAAAATTGTTAGATGTCTTTACCGGTTCGGGGGCTTTCGGATTGGAGGCGATAAGTCAAGGTTTTGCTAAAGTAACAATGATTGATATTGATATAAATGAAGCTGCTAAAAATGCGGCATTACTGCCGCAAGAAAAAAATAAAATCAGTTTGCTTAAAGGAGATGCTTGTAAGATAGCTAATCATGATGATAAATTTGATGTTATGTTTATGGATGCGCCCTATAATAAAGGATTAACCGAAAAAGCTTTGGTTAATATGACAAATTGGTTGAACAACGGGGCATTGTGTTTGATTGAAGTAGAAAAAAGCGAAGAATGTAACTTGCCGGAAGCTTATAAATTGATTGATGAACGCCGCTATGGATTGGCTAAAGTAATTATTGCTAGTTTTCTTTATTAAAATCTTTAACTACCAGGTTTTCAATACTGATACGACCATCTGTGTAGCTTATCGGAGTGCTGATGGTTAACTCTTCATCTTCGGGATTGAGGCGAAAAGCTTTGTTGCTTAAGATAATGTTGGCAACATAAACATTGGAATTGGTTATCCAAGATATTTCTTGCAAACTTTTGATAAGTTTTAATAAACCTTTGGAAGAAGTATTAAATGTAATGGCTGATTGCAAATTTTCGTTGATATTAATTTGCCCTCTTCCAACTAAAGTTAATGGTTTCCATTGAACGATTAATTTCGGAACATCAATAAAACCACCATCTTTAACCCAAGTTTCAACCGAAGTTAAAAAATCATCATGATAGTTAAATTTACCGATTATATCTGATTGAGCTATTATGCGATCAATATGTGAAGATAAAGGATAATTTACCATCCCGTTAATTTTAACATCACGAATTGTTAATTGGGATTTATAAGTAGGAATCCCTTTGCCTAAAACATCAGAAGATTTTAATGAAGAGATAACAAATGAAGCGTTTTTTATCAGGGCAAGATTTTTAATATTAACGTCTCCGAAACGCAAGGCTATTCCTTGATTATCGCCGCCTCTTATTTCAAGAGCTGCTTTGTTGGTAACAAAATCGTAAAGAGAATTGGTTAAGACAATTTGTCCATGAGAAGAAAACTTAAATTGTAATTTGGGTAAACCAAAAATATCGGAATAACCTTTGATATTATTAAATTGCAGACTCCAAAAATCATCCTCGGTCAAAGAATAAAGTTGCGGATTTTCAAATTGAACCAAGGGGAAAAAGGCCACCGGATTAAATTTGATTTTATTATAAGCTAAATCTATTCCCAATTCATTAAGCGAAGAAATAACTATCGGAAGTTGGGCGCGGATTTTTTTGACAGCAACACCTCGATGAGCCGTTACAAAAAGGCAGGTAAATACCAAAACAAAAGAAAATACAAAAGTGATAATTCCGCTCTTCCATCTATTACAAAAACTACAAAAACGCCGCCACAAGTGACCTGTATAAAGCAAAAATTTCTGAATTGATCCGAGCACGGGTGATTATCCTTGGTAATCTGATGAAAGCATTTTTTTCAATTGCGGGTTTTCTTTGATTGTTTCCATATTAAGCTCATGGCATTTTTGTTCAAGAACATTTTGCAATTTTTCCATAAACTCCTGTTTGTTTAAACCGGGGGCTATCGGAGGTAAAAATTCAAAAATAATCTTGCCCGGATAACGCATAAAAGAATTGCGCCGCCAAAAGAAACCGGTGTTAGCCGCCAGCGGTATAACCGGCAAATCAAGGTGTTGATAAAGCAAAGCAACTCCCGGTTTGTAATCAGGTTTTTGTTCAGGAGCTTTGCGTGTACCTTCCGGAAAAATAATAATCGGACGTTCTGAAGCACTAACTTCTTTAGCACGCCGCAGCATACTCTTCATGGCGGCAGATCCGGCAGAACGATTAATCGGAATCATACCGTAAAAAGCTTGGGCCCAACCGAAAAACGGAATATAAATTAATTCTTTCTTTAATACGAAAGAAGCTTTTTTCAGATAGTTGGTAAGAACAAAAGTTTCAACCGCTGATTCATGTTTACCGGCATAAATTCCTTGATTTTGATTAATATATTGTTTACCGCGAATCTCAATTTTGATTCCGGCTATATAGCGTAAACTCCATACAAATAAAGGAATAAAAAAATAATTCCATGTTTTTATGGTGGTTTTAGGCGAAAAAGCACCGATAACAGAATTTATTACACAACCTATTCCAATGATGGAATAACCGACAATATTAAATATAAGTGAGCGTATTATCAACATGTTGTTTGTTACCTCATAAATGTAATTGATATTGGATAAATTTAAATACGAATTTATTATATTCTTTAAAAATAAGCGAGAAAGTTTGCCAACTCGTCCACCATTTTTTTTCAATTCGTTCGGAATAGACGGGATGAGGAATAATATCTAATTCAGGCATAAGATGTTTAAATTCAAGCACCGCACGAGCAATATGATAATTTGAAGTAACCAATCTGACTGAGACAATATGTTTTTTGTTAATCCAGATTTGGGTTTCTTCTGCATTGGTTTCGGTATTAGTAGCCATATGTCCTATATCAATTCGGTGTAACAAAGATGTTTTTATTTTTTGTGTTCTTTGAATATTTCTTAAGCTGGTATGTTTATCAACTCCGGAAATAAATAAAAAATCTGCTTTACCGGAATTGAGCAGTTTGACCGCCTCAATAATGCGATTACGCCCACCGGTAAGGGTTATGATGGCATCGGTATGAGTATCTTCATCATTGTTATAATGATTTATTGAATAGCCGAAATAAATAAATCCGCCACACCAAATTATCAGCAAAAAAAATACAATTAAAGCTCCAATTTTTTTCATTATAACATCTTCTTTAAGGTCTGTTTTACGGTGTAATATGCGGTTATTATAGCAATTATCATAGAGAAAATCGGCAAAGATAAAATGATTACCCAATCATAAACAGTGAGAGAAGTTTCGCTTATAATTCCGCCTTTTATAGAAGCGGCAAGATTGCCGATAAAGAAAATAGCCGGTATGGCAAAGACAATTCCCCCCAATCCGCCAATAAAACCCAATATTCCCATGTGTTTGGCATATTGTTGAGCAACATAGGTATCTTTAGCTCCGATAATGTGGAGTATTTCAATGACATTATGTTGTAATCCCAAACTCATTTTGGTAGTGTAAAATATGGCACCGGACGTAATCAATGACACCAAAAGCAATATGGTGGTGGCTATCATTTTAAGTCCATCGGCAAATGCTATCAATTTATTAAGCCATAATTTATGATTATCCAACGAGGCAAGAGGCGAAACTTCCGATAAGTCTTTAGCCAATTGGGCAAAATCAATATTGGCATCGCTATCTATTTTAACATCAATGATGCGAGGAATCGGTAACTCGGCAATTTCCACATCATCTCCTAACCAAGGACGAAGCAATTCTCCTAACTTTTCATCACTCAACGGATTAACTTTAATTATACCATTAACCGATCGTAGAAAATCAACTGCTTTTTCTTGATGAGCCAGTGTTTCGGCAGATGCTTTTTCTTTGTTAAGATTGGTAGAGGGAATAATTTGAACGGTTAAAGACCCTAAAATACTGCGATTCCAATTGTAGATCATTGAATCAACAGCCAAAACTCCCGATAAAGTTATAGCAAATATAAATACGGCAATTGATATAATAACCTGCAAAAAAAGTGAAGTGTTTTCACTTTTCAGCTGCAACTCTTGTTTACGGGGAATTATATTCGGCTTAGACATTTAAATCTCCCAAAATCGAAGTTGATTCAGGATAATATATATGAAGTGATCGATTCTGTAAATGTAATCGAGGATAGTGAAAATCGTTGATAATTTTATCCGAGTGAGTGGCTATAACGACGGTTGTTCCTATTTTATTTAATTCTACAAACAATTTCATTAATTTTCCGGCAATAATACTATCCACATTACCGGTAGGTTCGTCAGCTAACAATATATCCGGACGATTAATTACCGCACGAGCAATAGCGACTCTTTGTTTTTCACCACCGGATAAAGTTGAGGCTTTATCATACATGTGATGATCAAGTTCCACCCATGTCAGAAACTCAGTAACACGCTTGCGTATTTCTCGTTCATCCATATCACAAACTCTTAAAGGAAGAGCGACATTATCAAATGCGGATAAATGTTCCAGTAAACGGAAATCCTGAAAAACCACTCCGATACGTCTGCGAAAAGATGCTAATTGGCTGCGATTGGCAAAATTAATATCATGCCCGAAAATACTGATATTACCGCGACTTGGTTTTTGAGCTAAATACATAAGGCTTAACAGTGAGGTTTTTCCAGCCCCGCTCTGCCCGGTTAAAAAATGAAATGAACCTTTAGGTAATGTTAACCTGACATTACTCAAAATTTCCGGACCCTGATCATAACGAATCCCGACATTATCCATTTCAATAATATTATTATGGTTGTTTCGAATCAATCTATGCCTCTTTATCAATTTAGCCGTCAGAAAAGATAACAAAAAATATTCATTTAATAAAGTGTTTTTTTTCTTTGATTAAAATCTTTTTCAATTTATATTGAAGATAGTTGAAATCAGGGGAATTTATATGCGTGTGTTTTGTCCTAAATGCGGAGCCGGTTATAAAATCAATGATGAATTGATTAAGGTAAAGGCTCGGCGATTAAAATGCGGAAGTTGCGGTGAAGTTTTCACTGTGGATAAAACTGAAGAACCGGCCCAAGACGATGCTGCTGCTTTTGATATGGTAAAAGATGCCATGTCTGATAATAAAGTTTCTGATAATTCCACCGTTGACAAAGAACAAGATAAAGAAGCAAGTGCTCAATCGACGGATCAAAACTCTTTAGATGAAGACGAAGTTGCAATAGATATTGAAGATATTTTTGAAAGATTATCGGAACGCACCGAAAATTTAATTAATGAAGAAAAAAAATTACCCTTTTATAAAAAAATATGGTTGGGAATTAAAAATATTTTAGGGCTACAATTCAGGATTAACTGGAAATATACGACAATTGTTCTATTAATTATAGGGCTTGTTTGGATGTATAACAATCGTTATGAAATTGTGCGTAAAATTCCGCCGATGAATACATTTTTTAAGACTTTGGGAATTAAGGCAAAAGTCATCGGTGAAGGTTTGGAATTTCAAAACATAAGTTGGGATTTGCAAGCCGAAAATGATGACACCAGGTTGGATATACGCGGTTTTGTGTTTAATCAGACCGAAAAAGATATAGTTTTACCGATTGTTCATATTGAAATTTTAGATAATGAAACGGCGTTATTACAAAGCCAGAATACACCGCTTAAAGACAGAATTGTGAGAGGCGGAGAAAAAATCCCCTTAGCTTTATCGGTATCAAATCCGGCGCCGACCATGAAGTATGTTTACATGACATTTATTGACGTTGATTAGTGATCTCGTGAGAGTATAAAATCAGCCAGAGCTTGCAACGGAAGAGCTTTTTCTCCGAAAGAGGTTAAGGAATCTTTGGCTTGAGATATTAATTCGGCAGCTTTAGTTTTGGCCGTTTCCAAACCATACAGTGAAACGAATGTCAATTTATCCTGCTGTTGGTCTTTACCTAAGGTTTTTCCCATTTTGGCTGAATCTCCGGTCACATCCAAAATATCATCAGTAATTTGAAAAGCTATTCCTATACAGCGAGCATAGTGAGTAAGGTCCGCATATTCCTGTTCTGAGGCCTGACCAAGAACGGCTCCTGCTTGAACGGCGTAAGCTAACAAACAACCGGTTTTCATTTCTTCGATATGTTTGACTGTATCAGCAGAGGATAATTCCGGTGATGATTCAGTGGCCAGGTCTAACATTTGACCGGCAATCATACCATCAAAAGCTCCGGCACGATTAGCAAGCAAAGACGATAGTTTTACCTTTACGGCATCAGAAATATGAGGAGCTTTATTTAATACTTCGAAAGCATAGGTGAGCAGACCATCTCCAGCGAGAATAGCGGTTGCTTCATCAAATTGTTTATGGCAAGTGAGATGTCCGCGTCGAAAATCATCATTATCCATAGCCGGTAAATCATCATGAATAAGCGAATATGTATGTAACATTTCCAAAGAAACTGCCACAGATAAAGCTTGATCTTCGGCAACATCATAAAGACCAGCCGTGCGGCAGATTAAAAAAGGGCGCAATCTTTTTCCACCATTAGCAAGAGAATAAAACATTGCCTCACTGACACGTTTTTCCAATCCTTTAGGATAAGCAAAAAAACTCGGTAATTGTCGATTAAATTTATCGGTAAATTGTTGCAGATCATTTTTGAAATTATACATTTTAAACCTCGGGAATCGGAAATTCTGAAGATGATACCTGATTATCCGGAGTAATTTCTATTTTTTCAATTTTTAACTGAGCCGCTTGAAGTTTTTCTTCACATAATTTCTTTAATGCTATTGCCTTTTCGTATGATGAAACGGCATCATCTAGTTTAATTCGTCCGCTTTCTAATTCCTGAACTATTTTTTCCAATTGAGCCAAGGCATCTTCAAAGCTAAGCTCTGCTAAATTATCATCAGCCATATTCCCTACTCCTTAAGTAATTATAATGACAGAGGGTATACTATTATTTTAATTTTAGCAATACCTAAGTATAGATGGTAAACAATAATATAATGATTAGATTCATGATAACAATTTTGTATAATGAGGAAATATAGCCGTGAAAAATCAAACCATTATTCTTGCCGCTAAAAAATTAAAAGCATTGGCAAATGTAAATCGATTAAAAGTGTTATACTTAATCAGCAATCAAGAATTAAGCGTGGGGAAAATTGAAAAAGAAATTGATTTGAGCCAATCGGCATTATCCCAACATTTAGCAATATTACGCAATTATGATATTGTAAAAACCCGAAGATCAGCGCAAACCATATATTATAAATTAAAAGATGATAAAATCCGCCAAATAATGGAATTATTGGAAAAAATCTTTTAAATTTTCAAAAAATTGATAGTATGCTTATCTGCATCATAAGTGATTGCTGTTTTACCCGATGAAATCTTTTCGACAATTTGCCCGAAAATTTCATAACGCCAACCTTGCATAAATTTGGCATCATCAACATGACCGCAACAAAAAAATTTCAGATCGTCATCAGAAGCGATTAATTTGGCAGATACTTCATTTTTGGCAGCCACAATACGTAAAACTATTCGTAACAACTCTAACAATGCACTATCAAGATTGGTATAGTTATTATCATTTTCGGGAATATTAACATAGCAATTCTTGGGAGTTTTTTTAAAATTTTGAATAACTTCCATGATTTCATCGCCAACTTTACCTTTTACCACATCAGGACGCATACCGCGAACCGCAGTCAATTCTTCTTTATTTTGAGGACAAACGGCACAGATGTTAAGTAAAATATCGTCTTTAATTAAGGATTGACGCGGAGTGTTTTTAGCTATGGCACGTTTTTCTCGCCAACAAGCCAAATCCCGTAAAAGAGTCAAAAATTTGGAACTGTGTGAACGATGACGGATTTTGGTCCAAATTTCGGACGGATTGATTTCATAAAGAAAAGGACTGCTTAAATTTCTCAATTCATCATCTATCCAATGAATTCGATTTTGTTTTTGCAGGCAATCAACCATAAAAGGGTAAATTTTTGCTAAATGAGTAACATCACCGGCAGCATATTCTACCTGTTCAGAAGATAGGGGGCGTTTACTCCAATCCGATAAACGCGAACTTTTATCTAAATTAATATTAAGAAAATGTTTTACCAAGTGCTCATAACTGACGGCTTCACCCAGTCCTAAAGCTGAGGCGGCAATTTGAGTATCAAAAAGCGGTTCGGGAATACAATGTCCCTGTTGGTAAATCAGCTCAACATCCTGACGACCGGAATGAAATACTTTAATTACTTCGGGATTTTTCATTAAATCAAAAAATGCCTGTAAATTAATACCAGCAGACAAAGGATCAATAATAGCGGCAATATCATCGGTGGCAATTTGGATCAAACATAATTTAGCAAAATATGTATGTTCGCGGAGAAACTCAAAATCCACGCAAACAAATGTTTTTTTATTCAGCTCATTACATAATTTTTCTAAATCAGATGTGTGTTCGATTAATTGCATTTTTATATCCTAACTGTGTTGAAAATACATAAAGAACATTTTGAATGAAAAATCAAGGAAAAAAAATCTATTATTTTTTATACTAAAAAGGAGCCATAAGGCTCCTTTTACTTATATGATAAAGTTTACCAAGCGTAGCTGACGCCGGCTCCGGCTCCGGTGGCCTGATAATCAGAGCCAAAGGTGTAATTACCCCAAGCATAGCCCGAGAAAGCATCGGTAAAGCCATAGCGTCCGCCGACCTC
>Ga0247611_10001221_pt1 | contig 46687 bp, 36 predicted proteins | sample 177DNAGHGhighgp2_FD_192422 | JGI IMG/M metagenome (GOLD analysis project Ga0247611, IMG submission 192422) | Sheep rumen microbial communities from Palmerston North, Manawatu-Wanganui, New Zealand - 1770 DNA GHGhigh gp2 | ecosystem: Host-associated > Mammals > Digestive system > Stomach > Rumen... | reverse complement strand
ACGTGATATGGCGTCATTGGTGAAGTGGTTAACACGGCGGTTTGTGGCACCGTTACGCGCAGGTTCGATCCCTGTATGACGCCCCATTTAATAAGCATATAAACGAGTTTTTAAACTCGTTTTTTTCTTTTTTCATAGTATAATTATATCGAGGTATAAATTTATGAAAAAAATTCTATTATTATCTACTGGTGGTACAATATCATCAATTGAATCTAATAATGGATTAATTCCATCTAATTTAAATCATGTATTAAGCTTTCTAGGAGTAATTAAAGGTTTCAAGTTAGATACAAGAGAATTAATGGTCTTAGATTCAACTAATATACAACCAGAAGAATGGAAAATTATTGCGACTGCGATTTATGAAAATTTAAATAATTATGATGGTATAGTTATCACACATGGAACAGATACAATGGCTTATACTGCAAGTATGATGTCATTTATGATTCAAAATCCAAATATCCCTATTGTGTTTACAGGTTCACAATTACCAATTGATAACGAAATGACTGATGCCATATCAAATTTAAGGCAAGCTTTTAAAATGGCTTTATCAGGTTATAGAGGAATATTTGTAGCATTCGATAAAGAAATTATACTTGCAACTCGTTGTGTAAAAGTTGCAACATCATCTTTCCATGCGTTCGAATCAATAAATACAACTCCGATAGGAAAAATCGATTCAAAAGGTTTATTTATTAATTCAGACAAATTACCAGCTTATCAAGATGAAGTTATATTTAGCCCTAATATAGAAACAAATGTATTCTTATTAAAACTAACACCTGCAACAGATCCTAAAATTATAGATATATTAATTAATTCTAATGTTAAGGGTATTGTTATTGAGGCTTTTGGTCAAGGTGGTATACAGTTTATAAGACGTGATTTTACTCCATATTTAAAAAAAGCTTTAAAATTAAATATTCCAATTGTTGTATCTAGTCAATGCTTATACGACGGAGTTAATCTAAATATATATGAAGTAGGAAAGAAAAGTCTAGAAAATGGTGTAATAACCGCCAATGATATGACAAATGAATCTTGCATTACAAAATTAATGTGGGCATTAGGTCAAACAAACGATATTAAAGAAATAAGACATATATTCAACCAAAACATTGCAGGCGAAAAAAATTGATATAAAAATGGCAATTCCAAATTTTAGGAATTGCCAATTTTTATTATTAATTATGTATTTTTGTAATAAAGTTATGTGCTTCTTCTTTAGAAATATAATCTTCATATGTCGTATCACTATTCAAATTATATACTCTATAAGAATAATCATTTGTTAATTTAACCTTGTCTTCTTCACTTCTACCTGCATTATAGTAAGAAATACCATTTCTAAGATTTGTTTGAAGACCTGCTAGGATAATTGTTGAATCTAAGATTGATTGATTAATTGTAGTGAAATTAATTGATTGATAATCAATTTCAAATGATACACTATTAGTGCCAAAAATTAATACAATTGCATTCTTAAATTCAATTATTTCTTCTTTAGTTAATTGACAAACAGTATCATTTGATAAATTATTATTTTCAAACTTTCTAAATAATGATGCAAATGTTTCTGTTTCATTTGTAGATAAATTAGTTCTTTCTATTACAATATCATTATTAGAATTAATAATTTCTTTTGTAATTAATGTTCTTATAATAGAACTATCAATTAATGAATCTATATTAGCTACAACATTGTTAGGTTCAATTGAAATATTATCTAAATCATTTGATGTAGTTAATAATTTTACACCTTTTACAAAGGCTAATAATTCATCTTTATAAATGAATAATTCATCTTCGTTTTTAATTTCAATTTCATTTTCAGTTAATGTAATTGTTGAAACATTAAACATTTTATTTGATATTGTATACCAAATAGTTGTTGAATTTAGGAAATTATTAACATTATCAATTGATAATATGGAATTATAATTAATATCATTGAAATCAGATATATTTAGCATATTTAAAGATTCAATTAATAATTCAATTTCTTCCTTAGTAATATAATTATTATCTAAAATGCTAGTAATTGTTGATTTAGAAATATTAATATCATTTACTTGCATACAATAATTACTAATTGAATACCATAATACATAACTGTTAAGTATAGTATCTAATTTCTTAACATTATTAGAATCATTTTCTAAGAATCCTTCTATCAAATTGAAATTAAATGCTAGATTACTGAATGTATTTCCAATACGCGCAAGACCTTTAACCATCTTATTAATTTCGTTTTCAGTAACAAACTTGCACGAACTATAATTTGCGATTAAAAGATCAGTACTAATTTGATAATCAGTAGGAATATAGATAGCATTTGATTTATTATTAACAATATAATCAATAATTGTAGCTTCCATTATTGAACTATTTGTTAAATTATCAATATTTGAATCACTTAAATCTAATACATCAGATATATTAACAACTACATCTCCACTTGTTATATTATTTAATAAATTAAGTGAATTGATTGAATCAATAAATTTAATTGTTTCACCCTTATTTGAATCATCTTGATATAGCCACTTAATTAGATTTGTTTCATCATTCTTGTTAAATACAAATTCATTTGGGGTAATAATGTTACTGCTATCTGTCTTAGTAATAATCATGTTTGCAATAGTAGCATTAACTATATTTGGTTTTACTAGATTTTCTAATGTTTGAATATTTCCAATTCGAGTTAAATCAATATAATCTTTTATATTATCTATATCAAATTGTTGACTTGAGATATTTTCTAATCCTATTAATTCAAAGAGTGCATGTATTGTATTACCTAATTCAGTTTCTTTAATGATTTCACCATCATATGAAGATAAAGGAACATATATTGTATCAATATTACTAATTGTCTTACTTAATGAATGAGATAAAATACTTGATTCATATAATAATGAAATATTAGTTCTTGTATTATCAGTCTCATTTGGTTCACCTAAGTATAATATACGTCTAGTATCAACAACAACCTCATTTTGAGGATTAATATTAAGACCAATTAAACTTAAATTAGTTAATAAAGCACTTAATTCATTATCCCAATTAGTATTACTATAATTTGATAAGATTGTTTCTTCATTTAAATCAGCTAATAAATCATTTGGTATAACTAAATATTTGCTTACATTTGGATTTGATACAATATGATCTCTTACAAAATATGCAATTGTAGATACCATAATAGTACTATCTAATAAAATTTCGATTGCATCTTTATCAAGTAATCTTTGATATTTGAAATCTTTTAAATCTAATGAAGTAGCACTATCATCTACATCATAAATTTTTTTGATGTATCTAACAGTTTGTACAAATTCATTCTTCTTAATTGTATCATGATTAGAATCATTATATGCCTCATCAGGAATATAAATCTTTAAATCTGTATTATTTGTTACTTCTTTAATCTTTGAAGTTATTGTAGCATTTACAATTAAAGAATCTGATAGTGAATTAATAGTAGCACCACCATCTTTAACAACTAATGCCATCAATTTAGAAGTATCTGATTGATTTTGGATTGAATGTATAATTTGTGAGAAATTTTTAACAATATCAATAATCTTTGACATTTCTCCATTTTCTTTTGTCCATTGTGAAATATTATCATCAATTACATCATCTTCTAATGAAAGCTTTTGCGGAATAGTTAAATATTTTTGACCAAATCTATATAATATATTAGATATATTAGAAAGAATTAAATCACTTTCTTTAATACTATTTGAGTATTTTTCAATCAAATTAATTGCATCTGCATTTCCGTTCTTAATATCAAATGCATCATCTGAAATTTGATTCAAGAAATCAAATATTTCTTTAAATGAATCAGATGATATTACATCATAATTACCTGTTCTAACATCTATTTCTTCTAAACAATTACTTGGTACATATAGACCAAATCTTTGATCTTCATATGTTATAAATTTAGCTTTAAATACATCTGATAAGAATGCATGAATTAAATTAGAGTGATTTTCATTATTTGTTTCAAGCAAATCAAAAATGCTTGAATCTTTATCTGTTAAAATATCAATAATTTCTTTATAATCTTTTTCTGCTAAATTTCCATTGTCTGATGAAATAAATATTGTATACAATTTTGCAACAGATGGCATAATTGTATCTAATATCTTAGATATTTCACCTTTTATAACATTACCATTACTATCTTTATAAGTTGCCCAATTTGTATCAACAAAAGTAATCTTTTCATCTCCAATAAATGAAGATAATGAGTCATTAATTGTATTTTCAACTAATGAATTAAAGCCAACTGTGTTTAATACAATAGAAACACCTTCAGAATCTAAAATTTTCTTAAATCCATCATATAATTCTGAATTAGTATCTCCTAGTTCTGTTAAACAATGTGACATAAAATCAGCTGAATTATTGAATTGATTATCAACAATGATATCTATACATTTACCAACAAAACTAAATACTTCTTCAATAGAATTTGTCCACATAATATCATACATATCTTGACCTGTTGTAGTAGTTAAATCAAATTGTGGAACAGCTTCTTCTAAAGTATCTTTAACTAGATCACTAATTAAATTATTAAATTTTGTTGAATTATAAAATGATAAATGAGATAAATCTTCATTAATCTCTTTCATCAATTCTTTTCCTTTTGAAATATTTTCGCTAGAAGCTTCTTCAACACCAAATGCTAAAGATTTGTTAATTTTATTATTGTTATTATTAAAAGTATTATTAATAGCTACAAATGTATCTTTATTCTTTAAAACTGTAACCATTATATCAAATACTTGTGATAAATTACCTTTTGCAAGTATTTCAGTTGATTTTAAAGAATTTTGACCTAAGAACAAATGATATAACATTTTCTTAGATATTTCTTGATTAGAAATATTTTCATCATTTACGTCTTCGCCAACATATTTGTCTACAAAGCTAATTACAAATACATCTGATACATAACCTATTAAAGATTTTTCTTCCACACCAACAGATTCAATTAATGATTTAATCTTTTCTTCTAAAGTTAATCCATCAATTTCTTTATCTGATGTGATAAACTCAATTAATTCATCTGATGTATATTGTTTATTAATATCATATCCATATTGTAAGAATTGGAAACTAACATTACAAATAAATCCAGTTAAAGGCGCAATATCTTTTGATAAAGTTAAATCAAGTTTAACATCTTGACCATTTTCATCCTTATATACGTATTCAGTAGATAATAATTTATCTGCAACTATCAAATAAATTGGCATTCCTTCAGGATTTTTAACTGAAGTTAATATCTTACCAACACCTTTTGTTGAATATTGGTTAATTGCATCTACTACTTCAGCAATTGCTGCAGTACTATCTCTTTTATCTGTATTATATTCAATATTTGAAACGTTATTAGCTACTATTAAATTAAGTGTACCAAATGGTATCATTAAGAATATACCAACAATAAGACCTCTTAAAAGACCAACAAATGATCCAGCTATTCTATGAGGTTTATATGGTTTATCTCTTCTTTTTTCTGCAAAAGCTCTATTAATTTTTTTCTTTTTTCTACCTTCACGTGCAAAAATTAGATAGAAAATATATAAAATAGCTTTTGCGATAAAGAATACAACAATACATGTAATTGCTAAACAAATATTTACAATAATTAATGCGAATGAATAAATTAATTTTGTTACTTCTTGAATTGTTAAATTATTACTTTGAACATATTCTTTAATTTTTTCATTTTTAGAAAGGTATTCTTCTAAATATTGAGTCAATGTAGAATATGTGCCAGTAGTATTTAGCTTTTGTTGTAAACTACTACCACTAAAAGATAAAATCCAATCAGCAAATCTTACAGAGATTGTATCAAAATTATTTTTTATAACAATGAAGAAAATAAACGAAATTAATATAGCTAATAAAAATGTTATAAATAATTTTAATGATTTTGAGAAACCTCTTCTAAGACCTGAGAAAAACGCAAATAAAATACATACCCCAAATATAATTGTAGGTAACCACGGTAATACATCCGTTAATAATTTATACACAAAATCTGACATAGCTAACTCATCCTCTTTCTGGCTATAAATATTATACTTTATCTGTTTTGATTAAAAAATAGCTTTTCACAATTTTTTCATACGAATGTTTTAATAATATTTCTTGATTTTATACTTTTTTTATGGTAAACTTGATATCGTTCTAGGGGCATGATGTCAACGGTAGCATGACGGTCTCCAAAACCGTTCGTGTGGGTTCGAATCCTACTGCCCCTGCCATTAATATAACATCTACGGCTTTATGCCGTTTTTTTATTTACTACATTAGACACATGATTTAACATAATTTAAGTTATTAATTTCTTTAATATTCCATACTTTTAATTTATAATAAAGTTGTTACGGAAGTGATTTTTTGTGAAAAAGAAAAAAGACGCACCTACCATGAAAGAATTCATGGAATATGCAAGTCCTATAATTAGAGATGAAAAATATAAACAATTAAAAAAATATATACATCACTCTAAACACACTATATATAGACACGCAATAAGTGTTGCGTATATCGCATATAAAATTGGTAAGAGAAAAAAGAACATCGATTTAAAATCATTAATTAAAGTAGCTTTATTACATGATTATTATTTATATGATTGGCATAATAAAGATCATAAAAGACCACATGGATTTACCCATCCTAAAACTGCGATGCTTAATGCTGCAAGAGATTTTGGTCTTACAAAATTAGAAATGAAAGCCATAAGAAGTCATATGTGGCCTTTGACTTTATTTCATATTCCAACGTCAAGAATTGCCTGGATTATATGTATTGCAGATAAATTATCTGCTCACTATGAATATAGTATAGATAGAATGATTAAAAAAAGTAAAAAAATAAAAGATAAATTACTAAAGAAAAGTAGGTTAAAATATGAAAAATAAAAAAATTATTACATTTGGACTATCAACACTAGCAGTTGGTATTCTATCATTTGGTATAAGTAGTTGTTTCTTCAACTCAAAAGTTACTGATAAATTTGGTAAGGAATATCAAAGAGAATCTATTCATTATTATTACAACAATGAAAATGCAACATCCGCAAATGAATATGTAAATGTTACAGCTTATTTTAAGGACAATGAAGATATTTGTTATGTTGATGTTAAAACTATGGCACTTTATTTAGGTGATTTATACGGATTACCTTTTGATGTCGTTTGTGAAGGAGATAGTGTTAAAGTATCCTATGATTCATTTTCTGGCAAAGAATACTTAACAATTAATTCAAAAACAAATGAAGTAACGGTTTCAAGTCCTAATTTCTATCAATATATTGGAGTTAATGAAAATGTTACCTCAAGTAAAGAATTTGAAATAACAAAAGAAAAATATGAAATAAAACCAATTACATATACTTTAAGCGATTATTCGCTTGAAGCAAACGTAATTGATAATAAAATTACATTACCACTTCAAGTCTTTAATTTAATATTCTGTAATTCAGCATCATATAATTTTTATTATATAAATCATGCAATATATGGTGATGTATGTAATCAAAACTTCTCAGGAATATCTACATCTTCTCCTACAAGTGCACAAAGAGAACTAACTTATAATTTCTTTAAATTATTTTTAGGTCAATATTATGGCCTTAGTTCTTATTTAGGCTTAAATACTGTATCAGAAATTGAAACATTCTTATCACCATATAAAGATAACCTTTTATCAACAACAACAGCAACATTTGAACAAGCTGAATTAGATATATTGTATAAAGCATTAAATGATCCTCATACTTCATTATATACAGATTCACTAGGTAATAGTTTTTATTCAATTTATCATAATTCATTCTCAGATGTAAAACCTACCTACGGTACAAGAATGCTTAAGATTAAAGACGCATTAGAAGAATATACTACCAAACAAAAATTTTCATTATCTACATCATCCTATACTCCTATCACATTTGGAAAAAATTCTTTCTTCTCAAGACAAAGTAATACTTACGGAGTAATAGTTGATGATACTGCATATATATTCTTAAAAGAATTCAATTTAACTGAAGAAAAATCAGAATCAAATATTGATTCCGATACATTTAGTTTAATGTATTATTCTCTTCAATATATTGATTTATATCAAAAAGTTAATAATAAGACCATTAAGAATATCGTAGTAGATTTAACTCAAAATCTTGGTGGTGTTGTAGTTGCAGGTCTTGAATTATTATCATTTATGACAAATGATCCAATAACATGGAATTATGATTTTGGCAATAGACATATATTTTCATCTACAAGTATTAAAGTAGATAATAATTTAGATGGAAACTTTAATGATAACGATGCATATACACAATATAATTGGTATATAGAGACTAGTTTATGTTCATTCTCATGTGCCAACCTTGTACCTATGATTGCAAAAGAAAATGGTTATGCAAAAATTATAGGTCAAACTTCAGGTGGAGGTATGTGCGTTGTAGGTTCAGTTACTTTACCTGACGGATTAAGATTTAATACTTCTTCTATTTCTACTAGAAATATTACAAAAGCTGAAAAAAATAATACTACAAATTTTGAATTAAATGAAAATGGAGTTACTCCTGATATTACATTATCTCCAAGTTTATTCTATTCATATAATTTTATAAATTATTATCTAGACTAAAAAAAGGCTTCAATAATTATGTTATAAAACATTTTTATTGAAGCTCTTTTTTTAATCATTATTAGTAATTATTTTAACGATTGAATAATAAATTGGAATTAATAGGAAAATAATCCAGCCTGGATGCCAATATTTGTGATAAGATAAAAATCCTAATAAAATATATGCAACAACACATATTAATGAAATTGGAAATTTATTTAAATTACGGAAATGAATCATATTGATAATACCACCAACAATTGGTCCAAGTAAAATTAGAACCCAACCATAACTCCATGCATATGGTTGAATAAATCCAAAAATAATGTAACTAACTAAACCAATTAATGAAATTAGACCAGAAATAACTTCTATCTTCTTTAAAAACTTTTTATCATCCTTAGACATATTTTTAAATTCATCATCTTCTTCATTTCTTAATTTAACATCCTCAGCAATCTCTTCAACAGAATCATCAGTTTTTAATAATTCATCTAATGATACTCCATAAATCTTTGCTAAACATATTAAATTATCTGTATCAGGACTGCTCTCTGCACGCTCCCATTTAGATACAGCTTGTCTAGATACCCCAAGTTTATCAGCTAATGCATCTTGAGATAATCCACTTTTCTTTCTTAATTCTACTAATTTATTTGCTACTTCGATAGTCATAATAACGTCTCCTTTTCTACTTTCAGTTTAACAAAAATGATTGGTTGCATACTATAAATATTAATTTACACTATGCAACTTTGAGTTGCGCAATCATTTTGTATTATTTTTTATAAACAATTCTCTTTTTATTCTTCTTGATATACGAACATTAATAGCTTCTTTTAAAACATTTATTTTAATATAATCAGATGTAAAGGCTAATTCTCCATCAGTATTTACATTAATTAATTCTTTTGATTCAATTTCAATATTGCTAGCTTTAAATGTTCTAATACCTTTTCTAGTATGATTACCAAATAAAAAGAATTTTAATAATTTAGGCCAAGAGACACGACTCTTATCTATTAAGGTTAAATCAATTAAGCCATCATTTAATTTAATTTTTGATTTCTTATCAATTTTAAATCCTGCAACTCTATTAGTATTTAAACCAAATATAACATAAAATCTATCTTGAATGAATTGTTCATCAAATGTAATTTTTAAATCCATCTTAGTGTATTTAACAAATTCATGAACACCTTCAAAGAAATATGCTAATCTTCCTAATATTCTTTTAAATCCTCTTCTTGCGGTATATGATACATCAGTATATTTACCACATGCACAAGCATATGTAAAATATCTATCATTTATTTTACATACATCCATTGAGGCATTTGTTCCATACATAATAATTCTTAAGTTTCTCTTTATATTTTTAGAATAGCCAAGCAATTTAGCTAAGTCATTAACTGTACCAGAAGGAATGATAGCTAACGGAACTTTGGATTTAGCTAAAACAACACCACTTATAGCTTCATTAACAGTTCCATCTCCACCAGAAATAACTAATAAATCATAATTATTAACATTATTCATTACATAGCTTGTAATACTTCTTATTCCTTGGGATGCATATAAATCAATTGTTTCATATTCTTTACTTAAAGTTTCTTTTATGTATTTTAATTTCTTAATAACCCTATTTTTCTTAGCATACGGATTATAAACAATCAAAGCTTTCATATAAATCACCTTTTTAATCCTTATAAAGAAAATATATTAAATAAAAAAATATTTAACTTCACTATTTAACTATATTTTACAATATAATATAAATATATTCCATTAAATATTTCTAACTAGACATATATACAATAATTAAAGATTTAATGCTTTTTGAATTTTAATAACTATATTAGTAATTTTTTTAAAAGACTTTTTAAATCATCATATATTTTAATAAAAGTTTTGTCTAACAATTCATTTTTGTTATTTCTTGGAGATATTATAGATAGCATATCAAGTAATGCTTTTTCACGAGAAGAAATCATTACTTTTGTTCCATCTATTTCAATTTTATTATAAATATTAGAATAATCTCTATATTCATATAAAAGCATATCAATAGTCTTAATCATAAAAATTTCCTCCTGTTACTACCATTATACAGTAGTTTTTGGAGGAAATCAGCAAGTATAGTTTAAAATAAAAAGCCTCAGATAATCTGAGACTTGAATTTACTAAATGGTGACCCGTACGGGGTTCGAACCCATAAATGCATGCGTGAAAGGCATGTGTGTTAAACCGTTTCACCAACGGGCCATTTAACAAGTTAAGTACAACTTGCTTAGTCATTATATCATAAACGATATAACGTTGTAAAGAGTTATTTTTCAATTTTTTAATTTTTTTTCAAAATTCTATTTTTTCTTATTTAAAGCCATTTTTGATAGATAATCTTTAAGGATTTTTAATAAATCATCACTGATTACATGTTCGATTTTGCAACCGTCATCCTCAGCTAAAGATTCACTAGCACCTAATGACATAAGAACTTGTTTCAAAACAATATGTCTCTCATAAACTTTAAGCGCTTCTTTTATTCCTAATTCAGTCAACTTAATAGTTTTATCATCATTATAGACAATATATTCTTTATTTAGTAATATTTTCATACCAATAGAGACAATAGCTTTGGAATATCCCATCTCTTTTGCAATATCAATAGATCTGATATCTTTTCCACCACTTTTTAAACGATATATAGTTTCTAGCTACATTTCTTCTGATTCATTAGTAATAGTTGCCATAAAATTCTCCTTACAATTTATAAACAAATTATAACATTTATTTAAATATAAAAAAAATTATATGCAATAAAATAAAAAAACGGTTAAACCGTTTGATTATTGCTATAGAATGGCGTGGCAGCAGGGATTCGAACCCTGGCACCAGTTACCCGATCTACGTCCTTAGCAGGGACGCCTCTTGAGCCTCTTGAGTACTGCCACAACTTTTAGATCTTTAAGCCTTTTTATTATACATTATTAGATGTGGTTAGTCAATAATTAAATTAAATAATGCATTTAAGAAATGCCTATTTCTTACAAAATAAGGCATTTCTTCTTATACATTAAATTTTATCTTTTATTAAAGATAATTGAAGCTTATGTTTTACAAGATCAATAGAATAAACATAAACTTTTACTATGTCTCCTACTTTTACTATATCAGAAGGATGTTTAATATAATTTTTACTCATTTTCGAAATATGGATAAGTCCATCATCATGTAAACCTACATCAACAAATGCACCAAAATCGACCACATTTCTTATTGTACCTTCTAACTCATCTCCAACTTTTAAATCTTCAAGCTTAGTTTGACTACTTTTTAAAATTGGAGTTTTAAAATCATCTCTTATATCTCTAATTGGTTTATCAATTGCGTTTAAGATATCTTCAATTGTATAAATATCACTATTAAATTTCTTTGCTAATTCTTCTTTATTAGCATTTTTAATAGCTTCTTTAGCTTTTATACTACCTAGTTCATTAACACTTATATCGAAGAATTTTAATACTTTTAATGCTACATCATAACTTTCAGGATGAATAGATGTTTGGTCTAGCAAATTACTTCCATCATATACTCTTAAGAAACCAACAGCTTGTTCATATGTTTTAGGGCCAAGTTTTGAAACATTTAATAATTCTTCTCTTGAATTAAATCTACCATTTTTATTTCTATACAAGACAATATTTTTAGCTATATTCTTATTAAGGCCTGAAATATATGATAATAAAGATTCACTTGCCGTATTTAAATTAGCACCAACATTGTTAACCGCATCAACTACAACTTCTTTTAATTTCATATCTAATTCTTTAGCATTAACATCATGTTGATATTGACCTACACCAATTGATTTGGGGTCTATTTTAACAAGTTCTGCTAGAGGATCTTGAATACGTCTCGCGATAGATACAGCACTACGCTTTTCAAGTGTTAAATCAGGAAATTCTTCTTGAGCAATTTTGCTTGCAGAATATACAGAAGCTCCTGCTTCAGAAACAATAATATATTTTGCGTTTAATTTTCTTTCTTCAATTGTATTAGCTACAAAAGCCTCAGTCTCTCTTGAAGCTGTACCATTACCAATCGCAATTATATCAATATGATATTTTTTACATAAAGACTCAAATATATCTTTTGATTCTTTTAATACACTATCTTTAACACCAGAACCTGGATATTCTTCAGTAGGTCTAATAACTGCAATTTCAAGCATTTTTCCTGTTCTATCTACAACCGCAAGCTTACAACCAGTTCTAAATGCCGGGTCAACCCCTAATACCATTTTATCTTTAAGAGGTGCTTGTAATAAAAGCTCACGTAAATTTAGGCCAAATATTTCAATAGCACTCTTTGAAGCTTTTTCTGTTAATTCATTTCTAATTTCTCTGCTAATTGAAGGTTCGATTAATCTATTATATGAATCTTTAACAGCTTCCTTTAAATCTTCATTAAATATATTATTATCACGTAATACTTTATGTTCTAAATACAATATATTATTAGAATCATCGGCACGTAATGATACATTTATCGCACCTTCATTTTCAGCTCTATTTATCGCAAGAATTCTATGATTTTTAATTGAAGTAATACTTTCAGAATAATCAAAGAAATTCTCATATACAGAATTCTCTTCATTATATCCTTTCTTCTTTTTACATACAATATCACAAACTCTATGCATATTATTTCTAATTATCTTTCTATAATTAGAATTTTCACTAATTTCTTCTGCGATTATATCTTTTGCATAATTAATAGCTTCATTAACATCTTTAACTTTATCATTTAAAAACTTTTTAGCAATTTCTTCTCTATTACCTGTATTATGACCTTTTAGCATTTCTTTAGCTAAGCCTTCCATTCCTAGAGAAATCGCAATAGTAGCTTTAGTCTTTTTCTTTTCTTTAAATGGTAAATAAATATCTTCTACTTCAACAAGCTTAGTTGATAAATTTATTTTATTTTTTAACTCTTCTGTTAATAAACCTTTTTCATCTATTAACCTTATTACATCTTCTTTTCTTTTTGCCAAATTATTTTGGTAATCCCATTCTTTAGATATTTCTCTTATTTGATTTTCATCAAGTGCACCTGTAACTTCTTTTCTATAACGTGCAATAAAAGGTACTGTTGCACCATCATTTAATAAATTAAGTACAGCATTAATTTGATTTTCTTTTAAGTTAAGTGATAAACTTAATTTTTTTATAATTTCTTCCATTAATGGCCTCCATAAAAAATAAAAAGCTCATATGAGCTTTTCATTTAACTATTTTAATTCTACATTATAAGTGTTAGAAACATAATCTTCTATTTCTTGAACAACAGAAATAAATTTTTCTACATCTGATCCACCAGAAATAGTATATTCAGCCTCATTACCGCTCTTATCTTTTCCTTTAACTTTTTCACTTGTACTCTTATATACTAATCCATTTTCACCAGAAGATAGACCAATAATAGCTGGAGATGTTAATGAATCATATTCTTCATTAGCACTAATTGTAGTATTTGTTGAAAGAGAAGTATTAATTAAGAAAATACCAGTTTTTAAATCTTCTTTTCCTTCATTAGCTAATTGAACAAGATCATATAATCTCTTAAATTCAGTTTGAGCGTCTACATATAAATTATATTCCTTCATTTCAGGAGAATCATCTTTTGCGCTTGGCTTATCAAACACAAATGAATCATCATATACAAACACAAAAACTTCCTTATAATTATTTTCTTTTTCAGGATCTAGTAAATCTTCGAATTCATTAGCATTAATTTTAATGCTTGTATATTCAGTAAAATGCTTAACTAATGGTTTAGTATTTGCTAGAGAATACCATACAAAAAGGCCAATGATAAGACCTACAATAGCTACACCAATAGAACTTCCTAAAATAATCCAGAATTTTTTAGTTTTTGGTTTCTTTACCTTTTTAATTGAACGTGCCATTTTTAAATCAACTCCTAAAATTGATAGTTCTTTTTAATTATAAAATAATTTATTTTAATTTACAAGATTTATATATTCAAAAGAACGAATTAACCTATTCGTTCTCTTTCATATTATTTTCTATTTCTTTTGCAAGCTCTTTAATTTTAATGAATCTGTGATTTATTCCTGATTTTGTAATATGTTCACCATATTCTTTTTCTAATATATCAATTAATTCATTTAAACTTGCATCCTTATGATCAAGCCTTACTTTCATTATAAGTAAGATTTTTGGGTCAATTTTATTTAAATCATAATTATATTGTATAGTATTTATATAATGAATTTGTTTTTTTGCAGCAGATAAAGTTTTCATTTCATTTGCAATTTCCGCATTCATTTTTCTTTGAATATCAGCTTTATATTCTCTTTTAATAACTAAGTCATCTAAATTAAATGCGGTTTTATTAGCTCCAATTATTCTTAAAAAATCTGAAATAGAACCGATTTCTTTCATATAAATTACATAGTCATTTCTTCTTTTAACAATTTTAGCGTTTAAACTAAAATCATTCATAAGTCTTTGGATTAATAAAGCTTCAGATTGACTTGATGTTGTTATCTCTAAATGATAATCTCCATTCTTAGGATCATTTGTTGAGCCTCTAGCTAAAAATGCTCCACGAAGATAGGCACTTCTAGTTTCTTCATTTTCATTAATTTGTTCTTCATTAATAGAATCACCTAGCAAATTAAATTCTTCAATTATTACATCACTTTGAGATTCTAATATAACATTATAGTGTATGCCTTGATTTAATTTTTTAATTTGATGAGTTTGAAGAGTTGTTTCTGCATTATATTGTTTCTTAACAAATTCTAAAAATCTTTTAGCAACAAGTGCGTTACTTGTCTCATATGAAATTACAAATTTTGAATTTCTAATAATTAATTCACTTGATAATCTAAGTAATGCCTCAAGCTCAGACATTATTTCTTGTGAAGATGTGATATTAAGTTGTGCTAATTCAGTTTTACAATCATTTGTAAAAGACATATAAACACCTACATATTTAATATTTTTTCTAAATCAAGTAATTCATTAATATAATAATTAGGATTAGCTTTTTCAAGTTCTTCTAATTTTAACGAATATAGTACTCCACAGCTTTTTACTATGTGATTAATATTATTATTTTTATAATATAAATCAGCATTATGTGCAGCATATATATCGCTTGCATTATCTCCAATATATATCGCATTCTTTGCAAATTTGAAATGATTAATAGCTTGTAATATACCTTCTGGATTTGGCTTTGGAATAATTTCACCTTCACCAATTATATAATCTACATAACGTAATAATCCATTTGATTCTAATCCGTATTCAACCATTTCTTTAATCTTTGATGATACAACACAAACTTTATATCCTTTTTTATTTAAATGATATAATAATTCTCTTGCACCACTAAATGCACGAACATAATCATTATGATGTTCCTTATTCCAACTTCTGAAACACAAAATCATTTCATCAATTTTCTTATCATCTTTTTCAAAACGACTAAATGTTTGATACAATGTTGGCCCAAAGAATGAATTAAGTTCTTCATCTGTTAATTGATAAGATGGATAATATTTATCAAATACATACTTAAATGTTGCATCAATAAGTGGTTTAGTATTTAACAATGTACCATCTAAATCAAAAATAACAGTATCAATTTTATTGTCTTCATTTTCTTTAATAATATCTTTATATAAGACATTTCCATTTAATTTCTTAATACATCTCTTTAATATTAAATAAAGAATACCAGTAATTACAAATATTACAGATAATAAAATGGATACATAAATAGGACCTAATTTTAATGGCTCATTTACACCACTTTGAGTACGTAATGTTTCAGTAAATATTCTAACTAATCCATACCAGCATAAATATACACCCATTAAATCTCCACTTTTAAGTTTATTATATTTTTTTCTTAATTGTAATATTACAATTAGTCCAATTAAATTTAATGATGATTCATATAAAAATACAGGATGTCTATAAGCACCTTGTATATACATATTATCAACTATCCAAGATGGTAGTAAATATCTAAATACCTCTGTATTATTAACTACAGCTCCATATAATTCTTGATTAAAGAAATTACCATATCTACCACAAATTTGTCCAATTAAAAATCCTGGTGCAACTATATCTAGGACTTTATATAAAGATACTTTGTTAATTTTGCAATATATGAATATAGCTATTAAAGATGCGATTACTCCACCTTGTATTGCAAGTCCTGATAAACCTATAAATCTTCCGTTTCTAAAACCAAAGAATTCGGCAAAAGAACTAAATTCACTTATATTAAATAAGAAATACCATAATCTTGCGCCTATAATCGCAATAGGTACAATTATAATTACTCCATATGATATGAATGATGAAGATAATCCTAATCTTTTTCCTTCCTTAACTCCTGAAATATAGGCGATAATTATACCGATTAATATACATATTGCATATAATCTAATACCCCCTATAGAATTAGGTAATGCTAATACACTATTCATTAGTCATTTTCATCCTCTCCGCCTTCTTCGGCTAGCTTATTTATACTATTAGTAAAATTAAGAGCTGAATTTATACCAAAATACTTTAATTTTTCATTTAAAGCGGCTGATTCAACTAATAAAGCTAAATTTCTACCAGGTAGAATTGGAATAACAACTTTATGAATATCAGTATTAAAGAAACGTATAGTTTGAGTTTCAATACCAAGTCTATCATAATACTTTCCATCTTGCCAATTTTCAAGTTCAACAACTAATCGTACTTTCTTACTTTCACGGAATGCTCCTGCACCATACATATTTACAACATCTACAATACCAATTCCTCTAAGTTCAATATAATGTTGTAAAACCTTTGGTGCACGACCAATTAAATCTCCTGGTTCCTTTTCAATAATATCAACTCTATCATCTGATATTAATTGATGACCTCTTCTAATTAATTCAAGAGCTGTTTCTGATTTACCAATACCAGATTTGCCCATAATTAATGTTCCCATACCATTAATGTCCATTAATACTCCATGAACAGTTTGAATAGGAGCTAATTTTTCTTGTAGATAATTATATAATTTTGATGAAATAGCTGTAGTACGTAAATTTGATTTTAAAATAGGCACATCAAATTGATTTCCTAAATCAATTAAAAATTGAGGTACATCAACATTTAAAGAACAAATTAAACATGGAGGATTTAATTTAAAAATCTTTGAAATTCTATCTATGCTATTTTCTTCATCTACAGTCTTTAAAAACGAAGATTCTTTGCTACCCATAAGAAGAATTCTTTTTGGTTCAAAAAACTCAAAGAAACCAGCAAATTCAAGACCAGGTCTTGTAACATTTGCGTCTACTATTTTTCTAACCAAACCTTTTTCTCCTGCTAATACTGTTAACTCAATATCTTCTACTAATCTTTTTACACTTATCATTTTTAATACCTACCTTAAAATAGATTGAACAATATGCCTTGAAATATAATACTTAAATATAAAACTAATTAATTCACCAGCTAAATAAAATACTATAAAGAAAAACCAATTTGAAAATGTTAATAGTTTTGTAATATCTAAGAATTCATGAATTATAAAAATAGATAATCCAATAAATGTTATAAATCCAACTAACTGTCTATAGCCCGGCTTTAAATACGCTTTTAATAATTCTTTGATTAATAATTGATAGAATGAAAGTGAAACTATAAACACTAAAACTTGCCAATTATATTTATAATTCATTACTCCATTCATCATACCAAATAGTGCAAAATATACAATAACGTATGCTAAATATGAAATAAGATAATTTCTAGTATTAGTCAAAAATATAGACCATTTACTTCTTTTTTTACCAATACCAATATATCTTAATATTTTTCTAATATTATCTTTTTCTTCATCTGATAAACTATTCCCAACAGAAGCATCTAAATTTGATATTTCATTTTCAATTTCATCATCTTCGTCAAATTCATTTTTATTATCTTCCATAAAATCACCACTTTAAAATTATTATACCATAAAAACCAATTACTTTTTCAATTAACGATTTAATTCCATCAGGCATTTATTTCATTTAATATTATAAAGGGGCTGTGAAAAAACCTAGGTTTTGAAAAATTACTCATAACCTAGGTTTTTTCACAGCCCCTAATATGTTAATCTATTTAAGATATTTTTTTAAATATTGACCTGTGTAAGATTCTTTACACTCACTTACTTCTTCAGGTGTACCGTGGCAAACAACAGTTCCTCCACCTTCTCCACCTTCAGGTCCTAAATCTATAACATAATCTGCTAATTTTATTACGTCAAGATTATGTTCAATAATAACTACAGATGCTCCTTCATTTCTAATTTTAAATATTACATCCATTAATCTTTTAATGTCATCTGTATGAAGACCTGTTGTAGGTTCATCCATTACATATAGTGTACCTGGAGTAATTTTTTTATGCAATTCTGTAGCTAATTTAACTCTTTGAGCTTCTCCACCTGATAAGGTAGTAGATGATTGACCTAATTTAACATAGCCAAGCCCTACTTCCATTAAAGTTTTTAATTTAGAATGAATCTTTGGAATAGCTTCAAAGAATTGATATGCATCTTCAATTGTCATATCAAGTACATCACTGATAGTTTTTCCTTTAAACTTTACCTCAAGAGTTTCAGCATTATATCTTTTACCATGACATTCTTCACATGGAACATATACATCTGGTAAAAATTGCATAGTTATACGCTTAACTCCATCACCCCAACAGGCTTCACATCTTCCACCTTTTACATTAAATGAGAATCTACCCTTATCATAACCTCTAACTTTTGCGTCCTGTGTTTGTGCAAATAAATCTCTTATATCATCAAAGACACCAGTATAAGTTGCAGGATTTGAACGAGGTGTTCTACCAATTGGAGATTGCGATACTTGAATAACTTTATCAATATAGCTTAATCCTTTAATGTTTTTGCATTTACCTGGATATATTCTATTTGTTTTATATACGTGTTTATAAACATTCTTATATAATACTTCATTTACTAGTGTTGATTTTCCACTACCAGAAATTCCAGTTACAAGCACTAAACAACCTAGAGGAATTTTTACATCAATATTCTTTAAGTTATGCTCACTTGCGCCTTCAATAGTTATAAATTTTCCATTTCCTTTAATTCTTTTTTTAGGAAGTGGTATAAATTCAGCACCTGATAAATATCTTCCTGTTAAAGACTTTGGATTATTCATAACCTCAAGAGGTGTACCTTGTGCAACAACTTCGCCACCATGAATACCTGCGCCAGGACCTATATCTACTAAATAATCAGCTTCACGCATAGTATCTAAGTCATGTTCAACAACGATTAAAGTATTACCAATATCTCTCATATCCTTCATCGTTTTTATCAATTTATCATTATCTCTTTGATGAAGTCCAATAGAAGGCTCATCCATGACATATAAGACACCTGTTAATTTGGATCCAATTTGTGTTGCTAATCTAATTCTTTGTGCTTCGCCGCCGGATAATGTATCAGCTGAACGTGATAATGTTAAATATCCAAGACCCACATTAGATAAGAAATGTAGTCTATCTAATACTTCTTTAATAGCTAAATGAGAAATTTCTTTTTTCTCATCAGATAATCTATTTTCCAATCCCTCAAGATATGGAATTAATTCATCTATTTGCATATTAGATAAATCAGCAATTGATTTATTATCAATTTTAACATTTAAAACTTGATTATTTAATCTAGCACCATGACATGTTTCACATTCACGTTCAATCATATAACCTTCAATCCAAGTACGAATCCAATCTGATGTAGTTTCAACATAACGACGTCTAAAATTCTCAATAATTCCTTCATATACTTTATATTCATTCTTTACGTTACCGCTTGATGTGACAATATGGAAATGTATTGGATCTGGGGAATGATATAATACAATTTCTTGTTTATACCTTTCTAAATCTTTAAAAGGTTTATTCATATCAATATCATAATATGCACAAACTTGTTCAAGCTCGTTATTGGCAATATTATCTTTTTCTTGATTTTTTAAAGGTAAAATTGCACCCTTATTAATTGATTTGTCATAATCAACAACAAGTTCTTCACTTACCTCAAGTTTAACTCCTAAACCTTTACAATCGTTACAAGCTCCAAGTGGAGAATTAAATGAGAATAATCTAGGCTCTAGTTTAGGTACTGAATAACCACATATTTTACATGCATAATGTTGTGAGAAGAATAATTCTTCATCTTCTCCTTCAATCTTAACTTTTGCATATCCACCACTAGCATTACATGCAAGTTCTAATGCTTGTCTAATACGAGAATCAAGACCGTCTCTCATCTTTAGTCTTTCAATTACAATATCAATGTCATGTTTTAAGTTCTTATTTAATTTAATATCTTCTTCAAGATCTAGTAATGCATTATCAACGATGGCTCTTACATAACCTTGTTTAAGATATGTTTGAAAAACATTTTTATGTTCTCCTCTTTGATGCATGATAACAGGAGATAAAATATAAATCTTACGACCCTCAGGAATAGCTAATACTTTTTTAGCCATTTCATCTATAGTTTGAGCTTCAATTTTTATATTATGATTAGGACAGTATGGTGTACCAATACGTGAATATAAAACTCTAAAATAATCATATATTTCAGTAATGGTACCAACAGTAGATCTAGGATTTTTAGAAGTTGTTTTTTGATCGATTGAAATTGTTGGACTTAATCCATCAATTGAATCTACATCAGCTTTATCATTAACACCTAAAAATTGACGAGCTGATGCAGATAAAGCTTCAATAAATCTTCTTTCTCCTTCTTTACAAATTGTATCAAAAGCTAAAGTAGATTTACCTGAACCAGACAAACCAGTCATAACGATAAGTTTATTTTTTGGCAATTCAATGTCAATATTTTTTAAATTATTTTCCCTTGCGCCTCTTACAATAATTTTATCCATTATTACTCCTTAATTTTTTCTATAAATTCATCTTCATTCATTATTTCAATTCCTAAAGCTTGAGCTTTATCAAGCTTAGAACCTGGGTTTTCACCGACAAGCACAATATCAGTCTTTTTTGAAACTGAATCAATAGTTTTACCACCTAAGTGTTCAATTATCTTTTTCGCTTCACTTCTACCATAATGTGATAATGTACCTGTTAGTACAACTTTCTTTCCTGTGAAATATGATTCAACAACCTCATCAATTTCACAATAAGTTTTTAAACCTAAATCTTTTAACTCATTAATTAATTTTAAATTTGATTCATCACTAAAATAATCAACTACACTTCTCGCAATTATTTCACCAATATCATTTATGTTAGATAATTGTTCAAATGTAGCTTTTTCTAAAGCTTCAATGTTTAAGAATTCTTTTGCCAATATTTTTGAAACTTTAGCACCAATATGTCTAATACCTAAACCAAAAATAAGTCTATCAAAATCATGATTCTTACTTTCTTCAATCGCATTTAATAACTTATCTACAGATTTCTCACCCATGCGTTCCATGCTTAAGATTTCATTATAATGATCTTTAAGTCTAAAAATATCTGGAATAGATTTAATTAAATTATTTTCATATAAAGAGATGACCATTTGTTCACCAAGTGTATCAATATCATATGCAGCTTTTGATGCAAAATGTATCAATTGATTAATAACTCTATCATGGCACATATTATTTGTACAATAATAATCTGCTTCTCCTTCAATTCTCTTAAGAGGCATCTTACAACAAGGACATACTTTTACAAACTCAACAGGTTTAGCATCCTTTTCTCTTCCTTCACTTAGCGCTCTTACAACTTCAGGAATTACATCTCCGGCTTTACGTATAACTATTAAATCATGTTCATGAATATCACGTTCTTTAATAAAATCTTCATTATGAAGTGTAGCACGCGTAATTGTTGAACCTTGAACTAGTACAGGTTCAAAGTTTGCTACAGGTGTAATATTACCTGTTCTACCTACTTGGAAAGTTACTTCTTTAAGTCTAGTTTTTACTTCCTCTGGTGGGAATTTATATGCAATAGCCCACTTAGGATATTTAGCAGTAACACCTATTTCATCATGCATACTTAAATCATCAACTTTAAGTACAATACCATCTATATCATATGGAAGATTAGGTCTTAACTCACCCATTTCTTTTATATATTCAAACACTTCTTCCATTGACTTACATAATCTTGAATTAGGATTAACTTTAAATCCTAATTCTTTCATTTTATTCAAAGCTTCACTTTGATAATTAACTTCAATTCCATCAGTTAAATAATATAAAAATGCATCTAATCCACGTTTAGCGACTTCTTTAGGATTCAATAATTTTAATGAACCTGATGCAGCATTTCTACAATTTGCGAATAATGGTTCTTCATTAATTTCTCTCTCTTCATTTAATTTAATTAAGCTTTTCTTTGGCATAAAAATTTCGCCACGAACTTCTAAATTAATCTTATCTTTTAACTTTAATGGAATAGATTTAATTGTCCTAACATTATTAGTTACATCATCTCCAACAACACCATTTCCACGAGTTGCAGCACGTACTAATAATCCATTTTCATATTTTAAAGATACAGAAAGACCATCTATCTTTAATTCACATTCATATGTAGCATTAGGGAATACTTCTCTAACTCTATTATCAAATTCATTTAATTCTTCAAATGAGAATGCATCTGCTAAACTCATCATAGGAATTTCATGATGAACTTGTTCAAATTTAGAAATTGCTTCACCACCTACATGAGTAGTAGGTGAATTAGGGTCTTTATGATCAGGATATTTCTTTTCTAAATTTTCAAGTTCAACAAGTAATTTATCAAATTCAAAATCTTCTAATGTAGGATTATCTAATACATAATAATCATAATTAGCTTTTTCTAATATTTGTACTAATTCTTTCATTCTCTCAAGGTCATTCATAATAAAATCTCCTTAATTATACTGTTACTATTTTACCATAAATTAGAATATTATTATAGTTAAGCACTCTATTTTTTCTATTCATAAAATTGTATAATTAAATAAAGGAAGTGATTTATTTGAAGTATTCATTAGTAATTAAAAAGCTAGAGACAACTAATAAAGCTATATTAGATACATCAATATCTTTCAAGCCTTATACTATTAATATTTTATTAAATGACGAATATAAATCACACATCTTTTTTAAATCAATTTTAAATTTATGCGATTCAAAGAAAAAATGTTTATTTTATGATAGAGATATAAATTTGAATTTCCAATACATTGGCTATTATTCAAAGAATTTTGATATTTATAAAGATTTAAAAGTTAAACAATTCTTTAAATACTCTAATTCCTTCTATAAGAATAACTATAAAGATAACATAAAAAGATTATTAAATATTTTTTCAATCGATAGCGAAACTTTAATTAAAGATTTAGATACATCTAAATATGAATTAGTTAAAATAATAGATTCAATATATCATAAACCAGAATTATTATTATTAGATAATCCTTATAATTGTTTAGATAATGACTCTATTAATATATTAAATGAAGAAATTCTAAATTTAAAAAATGATGGTTCAACCATAATTATTTCAAATAATAGTCTAGAATATCTATATTATAATGATACGCACTATTATATCTTCTCAGATAATAAACTAATTGATTTACAAACATTAAAAAATAAAAGATTTGAAGTTGAAATTGAAAAAGATATAGAAATTAATTTTAAGTTAAAACTTCTTTCCTTCAATAAAAAGAAAAATTCAAACATAATAGAATATATAGGACCTTCTAAATTATTATTAGATGAACTTAAGAAAAATAATATTAAAATATTATCTATTAGAGTAGGTGATAAATTATGATATTGAAATTTGAATTAAGTAGAATGATGAAAAAAAATTTAATTGGATATATTTCAATAACATTAATATCAATTATTCTATTCCTATTATTTAATGTAGTTATTTTTAATGAATCTAATATTAAAAATATATTAGCCAATTCAAATCAAAAAATTTTAGCTATATTTGATATAAATAAAGATACATTTACAACTGTAATCGGATATTATGGATTCATATTTAAGATTTTATCTATTATATGCGCAATATATTCAATTAATTTAGGAATTGAAGTTGCAACATTTGATAAAAAAAATAATATCAGAGACTTTTTATATTCTAAGCCAATTAAAAGAAAAAATATTATTTTATATCGTATACTTGGCGCATTCATCTATATATTCAGTCTAACACTTATTATCTTCTTATTATCTATACTATTATTTTCACTAACACATTGTTCCTATAATGTATTAGATATTATAAAAATAGACTTAGCTCTACTATTATTAATGATTATGTTCTTCTCACTTGGAATTGTAATAGGAGGATTTAATCATAAAGCTCATTCTTGGATAGTATCTGTTACAACCTTATTAATATTCTTTATCATTCATATAGTAGACATTTTAGTTCCATTTAAATTTTTATATTTCATTAATCCATTATCATATTTTAATGTAACAAGCATTACACAAACAAATATTGATTTAAAAATTGTATTAGTTACTTTATTTATAATAGCATTCTTATTATCTTTTGGTATATCAGTTTATGAAAATAAGCTTAATGAAGAAAAAAAATAATCCGGTTTAAATTAATTAAACCGGATATTTTTTATTCGACTTTTCTAATAGATGGATGGTCTTTTAGCATTTTCTTAATACCTATTGGTTGTGCGAACGCGATAGATACAATTTTTCCTTTAACTTCAACAACTCTACCATCACCAAATAATTTATGGTTGATTATATCACCCACACTTAAATCATTTTCAACTGTCTCAACCTTTTTAACAGGTGTTTGTTGAACATTATTTTGGATAGGAGTAACAGGAATAGTTCTTCTAATTTCTCCAACTAAATCTAAATTTTCAAGACCAATTTCAGAAATATATGAAGACTCAAAGTGATCTTCTTTATGTCCAAACATGTATCTTGATCTAGCATTTGTTAAGAATAGATGTTCCTTAGCACGTGTAATACCGACATAACAAATACGTCTTTCTTCTTCACGTTCTTTATCACCATATGCGTTACCATTAGGGAATATTCCTTCTTCCATTGCAACCATAAATACAACTTTAAACTCTAGACCTTTTGCTTGATGATAAGTCATTAATTTAACTTTATCTACATTTTCATCTTTATCATCTAAATCAGTCTTAAGTGCTATATCTTGAAGTACTTGTTCAACTTTTTCAGCTCTACTACCTTCATAGAATTCTTCAGCATCTTTTAAGATTGATTTCATTTCCATGATATTATTTAATCTATCTTCACCTTCGTCTCCACTTTCTTTTAACATAGCTTTGTATCCAGTTTTTTCAATGATTTTATCAATAATATCAATAAATTCCATATCTTTATTATCAAGATCTTCTCTTAATTCTAATATAGTAAATTTGAAATCGATTAAACTATTATATCCATTACCTGAAGTGCTTAAATTATTGATTGCGTCAAACAATGAACAATGGTTTTTTATTCCTTCTTCTCTTAATTTAGATATCATTGCAGGACCAATTTTTCTCTTTGGTTCATTAACAATACGTTCAAATGAGAAGTCATCATTTTGATTTACTATTAATCTTAAATATGCACAAATATCTTTTATTTCTTTTCTTGAGAAGAATGAAATACCACCATACATTTCATATGGAATTTTATATTTTATTAATTCTTCTTCATATCCTCTAGATAAGAAATTAGATCTATATATTATCGCGAAATCCTTGTAGTCATAACCTTCAAGCTTTAATTTTTTAATTTGGTCTATTACAAACATTTCCTCATCATAACTAGTAGAAGCTTTATAATATACAGGTTTATTATCTCTTTTATTAGAAGTATATAAAGTCTTCTTTATTCTATTTTGGTTATTTTCAATTACGTTATTTGCGATGTCTAAGATTGGCTTTGATGAACGATAATTTTCTTCAAGAAGAATAATCTTTAATCCATCATTAAAGTCTTTTTTAAATAATTGAACGTTCTCTACTCTTGCACCTCTAAATGAATAAATAGATTGGTCTTCATCACCAACAATAAAAATATTTTGGTTTTTAGCTGCAAGTAATTTTATTAATTCATATTGAGGAGTATTAGTATCTTGGAACTCATCAACTAGAATATATTCAAACTTAGCTTGATATTTTTCACGGACATTATCAAATTCACGTAAAATCTTTAATGTTAGTAAAATTAAATCATCAAAATCAACTAAATTATCCATTAATAACTTTTTTTGATAATTATCATAGATTGTATGATATATTCTATCCATTTGCATATCTTTAAACTTATTAGGTTCACCTAAATTTTTTTCAGCACTAATTAAAGATTGCATTACCTGTGGTCTATATTGTTTAGAATCAATGTTTAATGATTTCATTATTTCTCTAATAATTCTTTCACTATCATCATCATCTATAATTTGGAATTTATTCGTATAACCTTCTAAGGCTTCAATTTCAAATCTTAAAAATTTAGCACAAAATGAATGGAATGTAGATATCCACATATTATTCGTATTTTGATTAATTAAAGATGCAATACGTTCCTTCATTTCACGTGCCGCTTTATTTGTAAAAGTTACCGCAAGTATTTTATAAGGAGATACTCCATTATCTAATATAAGATGTGCAATTCTTCTTGTAAGAACTCTAGTCTTACCAGAACCAGCACCTGCCATAACCATGACAGGTCCTTCTGTAGTAAGTACGGCATCTTTTTGGTCATCATTTAAATTTTCACATAAATCTATCATGATTATTCACCAAGTTTTGATTCCATATATTCTTCGTAATTTTGCTCCCTGTCGTATACTTTCTTTCCATTTTCTATAACAATTAATCTATTTGCAACTGTATTTAACATTTCAGCGTCATGAGATGAGAATAAAATGTTTCCTGGGAATGCAGTCATTCCATCATTTAATGCTGAAATAGATTCAAGATCTAAGTGGTTTGTTGGATCTTCGAATAATAATACATTAGCTTGTTCAAGCATAATCTTAGCTAATGTAGCACGAATCTTTTCTCCACCTGATAAAACTGTTACTTGTTTCTTAGCTTCTTCACCACTAAATAATACTCTACCTAGCCATGAACGTAAGAATGATTCTGTTTCATCTTCTGGTGAGAATTGACGTAACCATGTAATTAAATTATGCTTAGGATCACTAAATAAATCCTTATTATCTTGCATCAAATAGCTTTGTTTTGTAGTAATACCCCATTTGAATGTACCACTATCAGCACTATCTTTACCTGCTAGAATATTAAATAATGTAGTTACAACTAATGAATTTTCTGAAAGGAAGGCAATCTTATCACCTTTATTTACTGTAAATGATAGGTTTTCAAATATACCTTTCTTAGTTAATCCTTCTACTTCAAGAATATCATTACCTACTTCACGGAATTGTTTAAATCCAATAAATGGATATTTTCTATTTGATGGTTCTACTTGAGTTAAGTCTAGTTTTTCTAATAACTTTCTACGAGATGTAGCTTGTTTAGCTTTTGACTTGTTAGCTGAGAAACGTTGAATAAATTCACGTAATTCCTTAGCTTTTTCTTCAGCTCTCTTATTTTCATCTTTCTTTTGTTGAAGTAATAATTGGCTTGATTCATACCAGAATTCATAATTACCTACATATAAAGATATCTTACCAAAATCAACATCACAAATGTGTGTACAAACATTGTTTAAGAAGTGTCTATCGTGGGAAACAATAATAACTGTATTCTTGAAATTTAATAAGAAGTTTTCAAGCCATTCACAAGTCTTATAGTCAAGGTTATTTGTAGGCTCATCTAATAATAGAATATCAGGATTTCCGAATAATGCTTGAGCTAATAAAACTTTAATCTTTAATTTAGCATCAAGATTAGCCATTAATTCATAATGAAGTGATGTATCAACACCAACTCCGTTTAATAATGAGGCTGCATCAGATTCTGCATCCCAACCATTCATTTCTGCAAATTCACCTTCAAGTTCAGCAGCTTTAATACCGTCTTCTTCATTAAAATCAGGCTTATTATATAATGCATCTTTTTCATCCATAATTTCGATAAGTCTCTTATTACCCATTAATACAGTACGCATAACAGTTTCATTATCGAATTCATTTTGGTTTTGTCTTAAAATAGACATTCTTTCTTTAGGGTCTCTTATAATATTTCCTGAAGTTGATTCATATTCACCTGATAATAATTTTAAAAATGTTGATTTACCAGCACCATTAGCACCAATAACACCATAACAATTTCCCATATCAAAGCTTAAGTTAACATGTTCAAATAACTTTCTTGAACCAAATTGCATGCCTAAGTCTACAACTTTTAACATAACTATATTCCTCCATTTAAAAAGCAGGTCTTGCCTGCTTTATTAATTTTTGTTAATTATTTTGAAAAACCTGACTTTAAGTCACAAGTTCTATTAAATACTAATTTAGAATCAGTACTATCTTTATCAGTACAATAATATCCTTCTCTTAAGAATTGATAATGTTCACCAACTTTAGTATCTTTTAACCATGATTCTACAAAACCATTAATTACTTGAATTGAATTTGGATTTAATCTTTCCATGAAATCCATATCCTTGTTCTCTTCAGTTTCAGGAACAAGTAAGTTTTCAAATAACCTAAATTCAGCAGGAACTGCTGTAGTAGCTTCTACATAGTTAATTGTACCGTTAGGTTTTCTTTCATCAAATCCAGAACCAGATTTTGTAGCTTTATCATATGTACATAATAATTCAACGATATTTCCGTTTTCATCATATACAACATCATTACATTTAATGAAATATGCAAACATTAATCTAACTTCTACATCTTTTGCAAGTCTCTTCCATTTCTTATTAGGTTTTTCTAATATGAAATCATTTTGATCAATGTATAAGTGCTTGCCAAATGCTACCTTACGGCTACCTAATTCTTCATTTTCCATATTATTAGGTGCATCTAGCCATTCAATTTCACCTTCAGGATAATTTGTAATTGTAACCTTTAAAGGACGTAATATAGCACTAGGACGACTAGCTTTTAATTTTAAATCATCTCTAATGAAATTATCAAGTGTAGATGGATCAATAGTTGAATTGATACGTGACAAACCTGTAGAAATAATAAAATTCTTTATTGCGTCTGCAGTTACACCTTTTCTACGTAAACCAACTAATGTTGGCATACGACAATCATCATATCCAGATACCTTTTTACTATCTACTAATGCACGTAAATATCTCTTAGATAATACAGTGTTTGCAATATTTAATCTACCGAATTCATATTGATGTGGATGAATTGTTTCTGTAATTACATCACAGTTATCAATAACCCAATCATATAAAGGACGGTGGTTATCATATTCAATTGAACATAATGAGTGTGTGATTCCTTCAAATGCATCTTGTAATGGATGTGCAAAATCATACATAGGATATATGCACCACTTATTTCCTTGTCTGTGATGCTCCATATGATTAATACGATAGATAACAGGGTCTCTCATATTAACATTAGGGCTCTTCATATCAATCTTAGCTCTTAATGTCTTTTCACCATCAGCATACTTACCTTGTCTCATTTCTTCAAATAAGCGTAAGTTTTCTTCTACTGATCTATTTCTATAAGGAGATTCTTTTCCATCACCTTGGTTTGTATCTCTATCACGAGCGATTTCTTCTTGTGATAAATCATCAACATAGGCTAAGCCTTTCTTAATTAAAAGAATAGCCTTTTCATATTGAAGATCAAAATAATCAGAACCATATAATACTTTGGCAGGAGTATATCCAAGCCATGCAATATCATTTAAAATTGCATCAACGAACTCTGCCTTTTCTTTAGATGGATTTGTATCGTCAAATCTTAAATTAGTCTTACCACCAAATGATTTTGCAGTTTCAAAATCAGTAATAATAGCTCTTGCATGACCAATGTGTAAGTATGCATTTGGCTCTGGTGGAAAACGTGTAATTATTTCTTTTACACGACCGCTTTCTAAGTCGTCTTTCATTATTGTTTTAATAAAATTAGATGTCTCTTCCATATTTATCACCTTAATATAAATTATACTATAAATATTACTATTTTTAAACCCTTAAAAATTATTACTATAATGTAATACTTAAAGTAGCGGTATCTTCTTCTACTTTAACTAAACTAAATGTAATAGTCTTTGAACTATTATATCTATAAAATGCTAATAGGAATGATGAATAACCATTATATAAATTCAAATTAGTCATTTCATCTTCTCCGCTATATTCCTTAAATAATATAAAACGTGTTCTTTGATAATTATACACCGAATTATCCGCAACAAAACCTGTTTTATTATATTCAGTATCATTCTTTATAACTCTACCAGTAGAATTAGTTTTTAATTGGGCATTTACATGCATAGCCCTTATTGAATAAAAAATATTCTTCTTAGGGTTACTTGGCTTTATACAATTATCTTTATTTAATTTTTGGTTTGAATAAAGTTCAAGAACTAGATATTCATCGTATAAGCTTGTTACTTCATGATTACTAATTAATACTACTTTTCCTTCTGTTACAAATGGCTTTAAAGTAGTTGATGCAGTTTGATTTCCTTTTGCAATATAAACATCTGTCCATTTAAGTAACATCTTATCAAATGCGCTAAAATCACCTGACATACCGCTCATCATTGTTGTATGATATTCTCCACCTTTTTCTCCAATTGATGGTTCGAAATCTTCACTATCATCAAGTCCTAATACATGACCAAATTGATGAATTAATTCATGTGAATCTATCAATAAATCTTTTGTATCATAATATGAATAATATTTCTTTTCAATTGTTGCATAGTCAACAAAAGAGATATTACCAACTTTTAGTGTATCATTTATAGATTTATCTAAATAAATAGTTTTATTGTTTTCAAATCTTTGTTTAAATGTATAGGTAGTTGATAAATCTGATGTATATATAACAAATACTGAATCTATATAATTATCATTATCATTATCAAATTTTTTAATATCTTCAATTTGATTTAAAAAATCAATTAACGAATCAATTACATTTTGATTATCAAAAGAATTGCTATAAACACTTAAAGGCTCAGTTCTTTTAATATCTAAGTTTAACTTTTGATATGAGCTTTCCTTTATATAATTAGATAAAGAATAATAACCAGTTTCTTCTGATGTACCAAATAAAGCTTTATCTAATTTATCTAACATATCAGAATTATAATCGTTATACAAATTAAGTGGGACTGCTAAAATGTTATTATTTCCAATACTTTGGATTGGTCTTTCATTCACTAAACTATCTTTGACATTTCCTTCAAGTTCAACTTTTTCAATTGTAATTGTTGACTTGAAACACGAACTCAATGATAGAATTGACAATCCAAGTAGACAATATATGCTAATCTTTTTCTTAATTTTCATTTTCTCACATCCTAATAAATAAAGTATAGCAATTAATTCAGTTAGAAATATGTTATTTTTATGAAAAAAGAGGGGCAAAAAGCCTCTCCTCTCCCTTTATTAATTCTTTTCTACACTTTCAAGTTCTAATGATGCATCAGCATTTAATGTTAAATCATCTGGTGTATTATTCTTTTGCCATCTATAATATCCAGCACATGCAAGCATTACTGCATTATCTGTACAATATTTAATTGATGGTATGCATATTTCAAGATTTTTATTTTTGTTTGTTGCAAAGAATTTTTCTTTAAGTCCTTTATTTGCAGAAACTCCACCTGCAACAATTAATTGATTTACATTATATTCCTTACAAGCTTTTAATGCTTTTTCAACTAATACATCAGTTACAGCTTCTTGGAATGAAGCACATAAATCATTTATATTTATTTCTTCACCACGTTGTTCTGCATTATGATGTAGATTAATAACAGCACTCTTTAAACCACTAAAACTAAAATTATAATTATCATTACCTAAAGTAACACGAGGTAAATGATATGTATCTTTACCTAGATGTGCAAGCTTATCAACTTTAGGACCACCTGGATAACCAATTCCTACTACACGTGCGACCTTATCATAAGCTTCACCAACAGCATCATCTAATGTTTCTCCAATTATCTTGAAAGAGAAATGCTCTTTCATGTAAATTAATTCAGTATTACCACCTGATACAAGTAAAGCCATGCTTGGGAATTTCATATCATGCTCGATTGAATTAGCATAGATATGACCTGCTAAATGGTTTACACCAATGATTGGTTTATTATACATTAATGCAAATGTCTTTGCAGCATTAACACCAACAAGTAATGAACCAATTAAACCAGGTCCTTTTGTAACAGCTACTAAATCTATATCTTCAGGCTTTAATCCTGATTGTTTGAAGGCTTCCTCAAATACCATTGATACATTATAGACATGTTGTCTTGATGCAATTTCAGGTACTACTCCACCATATAATGTATGAATATCAATTTGTGATAATACAACATTAGCTAAAACTTCTTTTCCATCTCTAACAATGGCAACAGCAGTTTCATCACAACTTGATTCTACTCCTAATACTAACATATTATAGCTCCTTTATCATAGCATAAGCATCTATATCTTTATAATATGATTTTCTAATTCTATCTATTTTAAAACCACATTTTTTATATAATGCTATTGCTGATTCGTTTAACACACTAACTTCAAGATATATTGATTTACAATGTCTCTTATTAGCTTCATCAATTACCGCCTTAAGCAGTTCATATCCTAATCCTTTACCTCTATAAGATTCTACAATAAAGAAATTCAATATTTCTGCATATTCATCAACAGTTGATGAAATATAGCCACACAAATTATTTGATTCATCTTCTAATACTAAAAAATAAGCGTCTTCACTATTTAATTCAATATTAAAATGATTTTCTCCTAATGTTTGTCCAAAATATAGGACTTCATATTTCATGACATTTTCTATGTCTTGACTAGTCATTCTTCTTATTTTCATTTTTAAGATTTCTCTCAGCTTCAGTCTCTTGTAAATAATTAGGCTTTAAGCTATGAGGATTTTCATGTAATACGGCATTATTAATAACTACATTAGGGTCAACAATATATTCACTCTCTGTAGCTACAAAATCATGCTTTTCCTCCATAAAGCTTAAAGTATTTCTTATTTCTTCAGTACCAATCAATTTACCATTCTCATAAATTGCACTAAAAGAATTTCCTCTTCTTGCATCTATTGTTGCAAGAACTCTACCTTTATATCCTGAAGAAATTAAGGCCAATGTTGATATTTCATATACTGGAATATGTTTAAATGCGCCCATCATTTTCGCAACACTTACAGCCATTCTTACACCTGTATAACTACCAGGTCCAATACCACAGATAATTTTATCTAAATTATCTACTGTAATACCTTCATTCTTTAAGAATTGATCAATAATTGCTACTATATTCTTTGCATGATCATTTTGACCTTTTGTATATTTTTCAGCTATAACTTGATTATCTTTTACCAAACAATGATATAAGACTTTAGTTGCACTATCAATAATTAAAGTGTACATTCTAATTCACCTAACAATTCTTCATATCTTCTTCCTTTAGCTTCAAAAGAAATTTCACGTTCTGTTTCACCAGTTCTTTTTAAAATAACTTTTAAAAACTCTTTTGGAAGTAATTCGGAAACTTGATATGGCCACTCAACAACACATACTCCGTCTCCTTCAAAATATTCATATAAATCAAAATCAGTACCTAATCCATCTAGTCTATATAAGTCCATATGATATAGCTTAGTACTGTCTCCTTGATATCCCTTAACGATTGTAAAAGTAGGGGAATTAATAACTCTCTTAACTCCTAATGCTTTACCAATACCTTTTGTGAACGTTGTTTTACCTGCTGATAAATCACCATCAAGCAATATTACATCGCTCTCTTTTAATAACTTACCTAGTTTTTCGCCTAAAGCGATTGTTTCTTCTTGGTTTTTTGTAATAAATTTCATAATTATCACCACTCGACTATTATACTCTAACTTAAAACTTATTGCAAAAAAAATATATAGAATTAGCTCTAATTTATAAACTTTTTATAACAGATTTTTATATTTATAAAGATAAATGTGGCAATGCTTGCATTGGATTTAAAGTATATGATGCAACATCTTTAGAAGAATTTATGTGCGTATTAGGTTTAGAAGCTTGCAAACAAATGATTGATGAAAAGCATATTGTTGCTGCTATTGATGATATTATAAAATTTGGCAAAAAAAAGGCTTATCAATGGTAAAAACTTACCTGATAAGCCTAATTGGCGTGATGAACATTTTACAATTGATGAATTAAAATATTATCAAGAAACTGTTCATGCTTATGAAGAAGATTGGTAGAAATACCAATTTTTTTATTATGTTTCAAAATAATATAACATCCTAAAATATATTAAATAACGAATCATACTACACAGGATAACATTTAGAAGTTCTTCTATATGCTAAAGAAAGTGTATTAGTAGCACTAGCTGCTAATACACTTTTTGCATTCTATCCAAATATATGAAAACAATGATAATAAATTCACATAATATAATCAAATTAATTATCTCAATTGTTTATATTTCTAGATAATTCTTTTATAAAATCATATAAGTAGGTTTGATCAATTGAATTTTTGAATTGTAACTGTTGAAATGATTCATCGATTAATATTCCTTCGAAGACAAAATATCCATTATAATCACATTCCACACTAATTTTTGTACCATAATCAAAATCATTCAATATAGCTTTTCCTTCTAAAACCTCATACATTTTTTCTAAATTTTTATGAAACGATTTTAAATCTCGAATATTTGTTGTAATTTGGGTCTTGCCGCTAAAGCCATCACTAATAATTTTAACATCACAAATTGTATTATATGGATTTCCTTTCTTTTCTTGTTCAAAATCAATACTAATCACATCAATACTAAATGTAAATTTTTCCGAATATATAGTAGCCATACCTTCTCCTTTACAACCAAAACAAAAATGTAATCTTTATCCGCATTAGATACTACAATTCTCCAAAACTTGGTTGTACCATTCTAGCATCCTTTAGCTTAATATAAGAATATACTAATTCAAATTATACGATAAGAATATTATTACGTCTTAGAAACATATAGAAAATAGTATATAATCATAATTTCTGTTATACTTTCAAATCTAATATTTTTTTATATTTTTCTGAAAGTTTTAACACATCACTATATGTCATCCTAATTCGATAATACTTCCTGTGAATAGAGTTATTCTTTATAAAAATATAAAGATAACCAGGAGAATATTTAAATGGACATAAAAAATAGTTTTTCAAATTACGTCTAGCATAATATAAGAAATCTATATCTTCAATTTTAATGATAATATTTTCACTTTTTATTTTCAAAAAATCATCAAAAATCAAAATCTTTTCATTCTCTAGCAAGCATTTAGATTTTACAAGATTTTCACCTATGATTTCAGCATTTTGAAAGCATCCCTTCATATGAAAAGCATAATCATCTACAGCTAAATGCGTAAATTTTTTTCCAAGACTATCCGAAACATAAATCGTACCATTAATATTTCTATAGGTTATTATACAATGTACACTATTAAAACCATATGTAAACATATCCCAAATAATTTCATCAGCAGCTTCAATGATTAATTCCGAATCCATAAAATGAGTTCCTTTAGGATTCAATACAGTTATAACCTCATTTTCATTTAAAGAAACTTTTAAATTATCTTTATTAAAAATAATTTTATTAACTTTCCATCCATTATCCCATGGTCTACCAGGGCCACAATTCCAAATTGAACATGAAACAAAACCATCCATATACTTCGCCCCCTTATGAAATCAAAGCTAATACAGTTTCATAATTGTATACTAATAATTGAATACCTCCTCCAGATAAGGAGCCTTGACTGGCAGCGGTACCATATAATACTTTTGTGTTTTCTGAGAAAACAAATTTACTAATATTTGCAGCAGTATTTCCCCACTCAGGATCCAAGGCTAATTTTTCAATCGGATTAGAATAAATTTTTGTTGAAACATACTTACCTTTTTCTAGAGCATTTCCGCCCCAAACTCTATAAACATCTTTCCCCTTTTTCATAGTCTTAAGTTTAATATTTTTAAAATTAGATAACTCATTTTTGGGAATACCATTTTTTCCCATGAATTTTACGACATTTGCATGACTAATAGCTCCACTAGCACCACCAATTACTGCACCCAAAATTGCTCCTCCACCAAAGCCTAAACCAGCACCAATTAGAATTCCTTCAGGACTCCATCCTGTTTTTGCGCCACCGATTACTGCACCAGTTGCTGTTCCAACACCTGCAGTCAAAACAGTTACTGCAGCAACACACAAAACCGCACCAACTATCGCGGCACCAACCGCAAGGCATTTAAGGAAACTAAAATGTCCATCTTTATCAATACCCATGACCGGATTATTTGCACAATAAACAAATAAATTTAATTTATTAATGTCATCTTCTTTTAAGAAGTTAGCATTGTCTATATTTAACCATCTATAAAGTTCAGGTACGTAATAACGTGATTGACAATAATACATATTTGATTCTTCATCATAGTAGTAACCTTTATATCTTATTGGGTTATAAATATTACCTGTAATTCTAATATGCTTTCCATATGCATCTAGGTCATATTTTACTACTAATGAACCATTACCGTCAACAATTCATAAAATATTATTTAACATAAATATTTCATATTATTCTAAAAAAGTAAAATAATATTTTTGAATAGATAACAAACAAGGATTTTTTAACTTCTTTTGGGCTTAATTACTCAGATCTAGTTTCTGAAGCTAACTTTGTAGATATGGTTAGAGTTTTAAATCAAAGAGAAAGCCTTGATTTTTATATTGATAAGGATAAATACGGAAAGGCCTGCATTGGATTAAAGTATATGATGCAACATCTTTAGAAGAATTTATGTGCGTATTAGGTTTAGAAGCTCGTAAACAAATGATTGATGAAAAACATTTTGGTATTGCCATTGATGATATTATAAAATTTGACAGTAAAAAAGGCTTATCAATGGTAAAAACTTACCTGATAAGCCTAATTGACGTGATTAACATTTTACAATTGACGAATTAAAATATTATCAAGAAACTGTACACACTTATGAAGAAGATTGGTAGAAATGCCAATTTTTATTATGTATTAAAACCAATAAAACATTCTTCATATATAATCATCCATATAAACTATTAAAATACTTTGCTATAAAATTGTTTTAATAAAAAATTATTTCAATTCAAAGAAATCTAATAATTCATCATTTTTAGGAATATATACTTTTTGATTGTATATAGTTTTTATAATAATAGCTTTTTTTGTCTGAATTATTGATTTAATTTCACTCTTTTTAATTCTGTTAATAGTTTTTTGCGTAGTATTATTTATAACATACTCATCATTTTCTAGTGTGATAATTTCTTCAACATTTCCATCTTCATCACAAGTATTAAAAAACATTTGATTGCTTTTTTTATAATAAAAGTACATTCTAATATTAATTGCAAGTGACAATATGAAACAAATAATCATATGACAGAAATAATTAAATGCTTCTTTATCCGAAAAAATACCAACTAAAAGGAAAAAAATCATAAATGGTAGAATTGCAAAATTGAGAATAATTAATGGTTTGCATGAAGCCCAAAGCATATCAAATGAATACTTTCTTATATATTTTTTATTTCTTATAACTTTAATCATAATTAACTCCTAAATAAATAATAATCCGCCTAAAGAAGGCATTAAAGCTGGAATGGCTTCTGGTGCAGCAACTGCTAGAACAACTGCTAAAACGGTTGGAATTGTTCGTAAATATGCCTGACCATAAGCAATTGAAGAATCATTTTCTTTAGACCATCCAATCCCTATTTTATTAACACCAACTTGAAAATCTAATGAAGAATTTTTCCATGAGACCGATGCATTAGTTTCGCCTAATCCAATTGAGTAGCTTGAACTAAAATCTCCAATATTAATTTTTACTCCTATTTGATATTCCCATATTTTCCACCAATCACTCGCATTTGTTGCAAAAAAAGATATTGGTTTTTCCGAATTTCCGATTTCTTTAACGATCTTAACACCAGTTTCATAACCACAAAAGAAAAAATCTTGTACATCTCTAACAACACTTTGAGTTACTTCAGCAAAAGAGCCAAATGTTCTTTTTATTCCATCACCAACATTATTCCAAAAAGAAGTCCAAGAAAAGCCTTCTTTATCCAAATTAACCACAGGATTATTTGCACAATATACAAATAGATTTAATTTATTAATGTCATCTTCTTCTAAGAAATTAGCATTGTCAATATTTAACCATCTATAAAGTTCAGGTACGTAATACCTTGATTGACAATAATACATATTTGATTCTTCATCAAAGTAGTAACCTTTATATCTTATCGGGTTATAAATATTACCTGTAACGCTGATATTATTTCCATATGCATCTAGTTGATATTTTACTACTAATGCACCACTATCGTCAATAATTCCCAAAATATTATTTAAAGAATCCTTTACATAATAATATTTATTTATACCATTTTGAATGAATCCATATATCTCATCATTTTCATCATATAAATAATAATTTGTACATGTTGGAGTTTTTTCATAAACTAATTTATCTCCATCATATTCATAATTATATTCTGCCTTAGTAATATTATTTGATTCTTTAATTGTAGATATAATCTTTTTAGTACGTAATCCATTATCATCATATTCATATATGATATTGTCTTCGCCTACTAAGAATCCTCTATAATTATATGTATATGTGTGACTACCAAATAAATTATCAGTTACTTTAGTAACATTACCTGTACCATCTATTTCATAGTTTCTATAATTAATACCATTAGCTAATGAACTATTGTTTGCAAATTTAAATGAATCACTAGATATTTTTAATCCTTTATCATTAGTATAATTAATTTGATGTGAATATATTGTATTGTTATTCTTATTAATTTCTTCTCTTCTTAAAATATTTAATTCATCATACATCTTTAGTTTTGACGTTGGAGTGATAGCTATTATTCTTTTACATTCATCAAAAGTACTATAATTTGGTTTATATGCAAAATCAGCAATTTGGCCATATAATGCATAACATATAGTTAAACCAGCTGTCATGTTGGTATTAACTCTTTCTTCTTCAAATCTTCTACCAAGAAGCACTTCTAAATTCTCAATATCTATTCCTGCAACTATATCATAAGCTACTTGCTTTGTCCCAACAACAATTCTAAATAATTTGTTCTTCATATAGCTCATTGAATCAGACTTTACTGTTGTATCATACGTTAATGCTACTCCACATTGTAACAACTTTTATTTTAGAGAACCATCAAAACCTACCTTAATTCATTATCTGAATTTATATTTACCTTTGCCTAGACCTTTTACAGATACAATTAATCCTAATTCAATTAGATAATTAATATAATTAGTTCCTGAAGCGTTAGATATATTTAAATAATTGACAATGTCACTTCTACCAAATGTTTTATTAAAGAAACAATTATATATTCTCATTAATGCATTCTTTATAGTATTCGAATAATTTGAACCTTTTATTATTCCAATAGAATCTATAGAATTGACTCGAATGTCTAAATTTTGGCTATCAATATCTAAATTTTGGCCATCAATGTCTAAATTTAGACTTTCATTATCTATTTTTTTAGCTTTTGAAACAAATTCTAGGTATTTACTATTAATTGGAACTACTACAGATGTTATGTCAATATTATCATTATATTCTTCAAAATGAATTTTTTCTTGACCATTCTCCGCCATTGCACGTTTTGCTTTACCTATACCTGAACCAAATGACTCAATTAAATCTAGTGACTTAAACATTTCTCTAATTGAAGGGTTTTCATATACTCTATTAGGAAATGAATCTTTTGTATTTAAATCATTGATTGTAATTGGTGGGATAGGTTTATTATAATTTGTTATTACAATAGATTTTTCATAAATATATATTTGAATTGTTCTTGGATTCTCATAATTTTTATGAACTACTGCATTAGTTATTAATTCTTCTAATGTTGAATATGGATAATTATAAATAGTTTCACTTTCCAATTTATCTTCAATTCTTAATGTAACGGAATTTAAATAGTTATTTTTTATATCATCCATTACGTTTTTAACTTGCTTCCAAATTGGACCTCTATATTCCTTTGAGGACATAATAGATTCACCATACCTGCTTTTATATATTAATTCTATATATGAATATGGAATAAATTTCTCTGGATTTCTACTAAACATTAATAATGAATAGTTTTTAACCATCTTTGATGATAAATCTATTAAATTCATATTTTCTGCCATTTCACTCTTTGACAGCATGCTTGTATTATTTCTTAGTGTTGTTTGATTTAAATATTCTCTTATATAATCAACATCAAGATCATCTATTGTTGCATTTTGTGATAATTCTTCTGTGAAATGATAGTTAGAGAATTTTCTTAATAATTCATATTCTTCTCTTATCGTCGCAAGTCTTGAATCTCTTTCTACTCTTACATATCTTCCACGTTTCAAATTAATTGATTTATCTTTTTCTGCTTTTTCTATAACTTCATATGGACCAGTATTGTTATTAGTAAAAGCAACAATTACAAATGATCTATTATCAATTTGAGTATGTGTAATATCAAAATTAATTTTAGGCTTTACAAAACTCATTAGTGACTTAATCGAATTTTCTACCGTTTCAATTTGACCTTCATCAAACCCACTTATAGTGCGAACTGGTGTTCCTTTTAAATCAGGTTCCTCATGTTCTTCTACACCAATTAATAATAGACATAAGCTTCTATTCATTAAATTATTAGCAAATGCACACATTGTTTTTAGAATTTTATCTTTTTGCAAATGTGATTTCTTATATTCTAAAAAATCTTTTTCAATACTTTTTTCTTCTAAGCATTTAATTGCAAATTTCTTGATTTCATCAATTTTCATGCATATCACGCTCCATTTTTTAGACATTAATTGTTTTTTTAGACATTACTATCTAAATTTTACCATGAATATCCATTTTTTTCAATTCAGTTTCTCAATAATAAAAGTGTATTAAAACCGTTTAAGGATTAATACACTTATAAATCAAAGAAACTTACTCACATTCAATATCTAAAATTTTCTTTTTTTATCATTAAAAATTGTATAAATTGTAATTCGTCCAAATGCTATCGATTTGTCTATAATTTGAACATCTTCATATAAATCATCATTATAATAAAAGTAAAGTTCTATACCTTAATGATTATCATCATAAACTACATGTTCAAAGTTATCAGTATAGCAATTATTAATGCAAGAGTAATAACCATGTAAACTTTGGTCAAAAAGTATATATTCATTATTACAATTTGAGCATTTAGCGCTAACATAATTATAAAATTTTGGAAAAGATATATTACAAATAATTTCTTTTTTGAAACAATTCCTAAATTATTATTTAAAGAATCCTTTACATAATAATATTTATTTATACCATTTTGAATGAATCAATATATCTCATCATTTTCATCATATAAATAATAATTTGTACATGGTAATATTTTTTATTATTTTAACGAACTATTTATTGTATATCTTATAGTTTTAATAAAAACTTATATCAATTATATTTTTAATAAATATTTTTTTAATCAATAAAATTCCCTAATTTTTTTGAATTTCAAATAAAAAAAGTTGACTAAACGTTTTCATCTAATTATTCTTGATATAATCCGTTGTAAAGTTAGAAAATATATTCTAAAATATAATAAACTAAATTTAAAATTTGATGAGGTAAAATATGTTTAAAACTGATTATGCTAAAAGAGTTTATCAAAAATTAGAAAAAGAAAATAGTAATGAAAAAGAATATTTAGAAGCCTGTAAGGAAATTCTTGAATCAATTGAAGGCTATGTTCAAAAAAATCCTATTCTTGAAAAAAATAAAATACTAGAACGTTTTGTTGAACCAGAACGTGGTATTGAATTTAAAGTCGTATGGGTTGATGATAATGGAGATATCCAAGTTAATAAAGGTTATAGATACCAATTTAACAGTGCAATTGGACCTTATAAAGGAGGACTAAGATTCCATCCTTCTGTTAATAGATCAATTATTAAATTTTTAGGTCTTGAACAAGTTTTAAAGAATTCTTTAACAGGTTTACCTATGGGTGGCGCAAAAGGTGGTTCTGATTTTGATCCTAAGGGAAAGTCTGATGTTGAAATTATGCATTTCTGCCAATCATTTATGACTGAATTATATCGTCATATAGGACCTAATACTGATGTACCAGCTGGAGATATAGGTGTTGGTGGTAGAGAAATAGGCTATTTATTTGGTCAATATAAAAGAATCAAAAATGAATACAGTGGAGTACTAACAGGAAAAGGCTTAACATTTGGTGGTTCTTTAGTAAGAACTGAAGCTACAGGATATGGATTATGCTATTTTGTTCAAGAAGCATTAAATACTTATTTAAATACTTCTCTAAAAGATAAAACTGTAGTGATTTCAGGTTCTGGAAATGTTGCAATTTACGCATGCCAAAAAGCTTTAGAATTAGGCGCAAAAGTTGTAGCTATGTCTGATTCAAACGGATATATTTATGATGAAAACGGAATTAATCTTGATGTTATAAAAGATATTAAAGAAGTTAAGCGTGGTCGTATTAAAGAATATGTAAATTATGTTAAAACTGCAACATATAAAGAAGGATGTCGTGGTATTTGGACTATTAAATGTGATGTAGCTCTTCCATGTGCAACTCAAGGTGAAATTAATATTGACGATGCAAAAACTTTAGTTAATAATGGTGTTATCGCAGTATGTGAAGGTGCAAATATGCCATCTAGTTTAGAAGCTAGTCATTACTTTATTGAACACAATATAATCTTTGGACCAGCTAAGGCTGCAAATGCAGGTGGTGTTGCAACATCAGGTCTTGAAATGAGTCAAAATAGTTTAAGACTATCTTGGACCTTTGATGAAGTAGATGAAAAACTACATCAAATAATGGTTAACATTTTCAAAAATATCTATAAAGAAGCAGTTGATTCTGGTAATAAATATGATTTATTAACAGGAGCTAATGTATCTGGCTTTAAAAAAGTCGCAACTGCAATGTTACAAGAAGGAATTTAAAAAAAGAAGATTTTGTGAAATTCACAAAATCTTTTTTTACCTAAAATTAATTTTACCTGTTGATGAATCCATTGATTCAATTATTTCAAGAGAATATACATCAAATCCATCTTCTCTTAATTTATCTCCACCATGTTGAAATCCTTTTTCAATTACAGTACCAATTCCAACAATTTCACAATTTGCATTCTTACAAATATTAATTAAGCCTCTTGCAGCTTCACCAGTAGCTAAGAAATCATCTACTATTAATACAGAATCATTTTCATTTAAATATGTTTTTTCAACTGAGATAGTTTGATATTCATTTCTTGTATAAGAATAAATATCTGTATGATATGCTTCACCCAAATTAGAAGGGCTTCCTTTTTTTGCAAATAATGCAGGAATATTAAATCTTTGTGCTAGTAAAGTTGCAAGTGCAATTCCACTAGCCTCAATTGTTAAAATCTTTGTAGGATGTTTTCTTTTAAAATGATCGAACCATAATAATGTCATTTTATTTAATAATTCAATATCTAATTGATGATTTAAGAAAGAATTTACTTTTAAAATATTTCCATCTAATATCTTTCCACGTTTAATTATTTCGTCTTCTAACCATTTCATATTTAACCTCATCTTATCTTATACTTAAAGTATAACATACTTAATCAGTAATATAATCCTCTTTTAAAATGGAAATGTTTTCTATTAAAAAAAACCTAATTTTTTGAAAAAATTAGGCATTTTTATCTTTATTTTTTTCTTCATTTATACGTTTTAAATACTCTTCGTCAGTTAATGGTCTACCCGATTCATCAAAATTCTTATTTTCTGTTTTATCTGGATCAATATAAAGTATTGATTTAATCTTATATTTTAAAGTATTTTTAGACTCCTTATTTTGATACTCACTAACAGTCTTTCTTAATTGTTCAGGCATCATAGTCTTAATTTGATCACTTGCTTCTTTTCTAAATAAAGATAAATTTTCTGAAATTTGATCATAATGTAAGATTTTACCAATTTTTCTTGCAGCAGTAGAAACTTTATTGAATAATCCAATTGATGTAATAAAATCTAATAAAATCATTCCATAAATTAATCCTATCACAAGTACAATCCAAATCTTAGGAATAGTTATTTCATTATCAGGAAATAAAATATTATTAGTATTATTTAGCGCTAAATTATAAATAAATGGTGATAAACAATAATAGAATAGTGTTGCAACTAATAACCAAATAATAGAAAATTTAGGACAAATAATACCCATAAAATTTCCCCTATCATTAGAATAATCCCATAATCTAACTTTAAATCCTTTTACAAATATTAATCCAGCAATTAATTCTAATAAAGTCATTCCTAATCCCATAACTATAATAGGAATCAAATCTTGAATTGCAGGACCATGTTCTAATCCTAGCAAATAATAATCTTTTGGATTATATAAATATATACCATGTTCAGCAAATGCAGAATTAATCTTAGTTGTAATTGTTGACATAAATACAACTCCAAAACCATATAAAGGAATCCATGGTCCTTTCATAAAACCTGGATTAACCCATCTTTTTACAGAAACAAATCTTCTATAAAAAACTTCAATTAAAAATCCTGATATTGAACCAATTAAAAATAAATACAAGTACATCAAAATGTATCCGTAGATTGTGTATTTTTCTAAAACTTCTTCCATAATCTTTTCCTCAAATTAACCCTTTTATATTATTATACCAAAAAATTATGAATATTTAATTATAAAATAAAAAAAGAGAACTACGTTCTCTATAAAATTCAAGAATGGTGGTCCAGGCGGGGATTGAACCCGCGACACCAGGATTTTCAGTCCTGTGCTCTACCAACTGAGCTACCGAACCAAATCAATGGCGGTTCGAACGGGGATCGAACCCGTGATCTTCTGCGTGACAGGCAAACATGTTAACCACTACACCACCGAACCGTCTATAACTTTCTAATTTGGTTGCGGGGAAAGGATTTGAACCAATGACCTCCGGGTTATGAGCCCGGCGAGCTACCAGACTGCTCCACCCCGCGATATTTCTTTAATTTTTAAAATAAAATGGTTTTAAGAAAACCAATAAAATGGCGGAGAAAGAGGGATTTGAACCCCCGCGAGACTTTCATCTCCTGTCGGTTTTCAAGACCGATCCCTTCAGCCACTTGGGTATTTCTCCAGACTGTAAAATAAATATATTAATATAATAAGTGGTGGACCTAGTAGGACTCGAACCTACGACCGACCGGTTATGAGCCGGGAGCTCTAACCAACTGAGCTATAGGTCCATAGCTTTTTTTAAAAAAATGGTAGCGGCGGAGGGATTCGAACCCCCGACCTAGCGGGTATGAACCGCTCGCTCTAGCCAACTGAGCCACACCGCCATATAAGAGGTAAGTATCTACTAGCTAAACACTTTTAATATCTATCTAAAATATATAAGTTAAACATAACTTGGTGGAGCTAAGCGGGATCGAACCGCTGACCTCCTGCGTGCAAAGCAGGCGCTCTCCCAGCTGAGCTATAGCCCCAAAGTGGTACCGCGGGTCGGACTTGAACCGACACGGATTTTAACGTCCATGGGAATTTAAGTCCCACGTG
>Ga0247611_10001220_pt1 | contig 46687 bp, 17 predicted proteins | sample 177DNAGHGhighgp2_FD_192422 | JGI IMG/M metagenome (GOLD analysis project Ga0247611, IMG submission 192422) | Sheep rumen microbial communities from Palmerston North, Manawatu-Wanganui, New Zealand - 1770 DNA GHGhigh gp2 | ecosystem: Host-associated > Mammals > Digestive system > Stomach > Rumen... | reverse complement strand
CTCCCTGCTCCCACGGCACTGCGCTTTCGCTTGTACCGTGTTATTAAAATCCCGTGCCTCTGGCACGGCTTCTTATTCCCCTTATGGGTTGGCAGGGAACGGATTTCTTTGAGACTCTTTTCTTGAATGACTGATATTGTCGCGTCCCGTCGGGACGCACACTCCCCCCTCCCTGCTCCCACGGCACTGCGCTTTCGCTTGTACCGTGTAATTATAATCCCGTGCCTCTGGCACGACTTCTTACGCCCTTATGGGTTGGTAGGGAACGGATTTCTTTGAGACTCTTTTCTTGAATGACTGATATTATCGCGTCCCTGTCGGGACGCACACTCCCCCCTCCCTGCTCCCACGGCACTGCGCTTTCGCTTGTACCGTGTTATTAAAATCCCGTGCCTCTGGCACGGCTTCTTATTCCCCTTATGGGTTGGCAGGGAACGGATTTCTTTGAGACTCTTTTCTTGAACGACTGATATTGTCGCGTCCCTGTCGGGACGCACACTCCCCCCCTTGCTCCCACGGCACTGCGCTTTCGCTTGTACCGTGTTATTAAAATCCCGTGCCTCCGGCACGGCTTCTTATTCCCCTTATGGGTTGGCAGGGAACGGATTTCTTTGAGACTCTTTTCCTGAATGACTGATATTATCGCGTCCCTGTCGGGACGCACACTCCCCCTCCCTGTTCCCACGGCACTGCGCTTTCGCTTGTACCGTGTTATTGAAATCCCGTGCCTCCGGCACGGCTTCTTACACCCTTATGGGTTGGCAGGGAACGGATTTCTTTGAGACTCTTTTCTTGAATGACTGATATTGTCGCGTCCCTGTCGGGACGCGCACTCCCCTCCCTGCTCCCACGGCACTGCGCTTTCGCTTGTACCGTGTTATTGAAATCCCGTGCCTCTGGCACGGCTCTTTTTTGAGCTAAGAGTAACGTCTCACAATACCACAATCCCATGCTTCCAGCATACAATTCCCAGTCCCATGGAAAGTGGCTTGGCCATTCCTATTCACAAATCCCTGTTCTTTCCCTTCATTTATTTCACGGAGCGCCATAATGAAGACTGTATTATGGCAAAGGAAGAATTGCTGCAAGGCAAGATAGAGCATACGCCTAAGGTGTATGTGTATGAACATGTGGGTGTGCCGACACATGCTGGCGCACTGAAGGTGGGCTATACGCTCCGCACGGCAGAGGAACGCGTGGCAGAACAGAACAAGACGGCACAGGTGGAGTATCGTCTGCTGAGGGTGTGGCCGGCCATGAGGAGCGACGGCACCACGTTTACGGACAGCACGGTGCACCGGATATTGGACAGGGCACATGTGCCCAACATCGGCGGGGAGTGGTACCGCTGCGGGTTGCAGACGGTGGAGAGGGCGGTGGCCTCGGCACGGGCGGGAAGCGACACGATGCTGCAACGGACGCGCGACTTTGGCATGCGGCCCGAGCAAGCGTATTTCGTGGGCCGCACGGCTGACTATTTTGAGGCTTTCGCCGCCGACCCCGGGAACCGAGGGCTTATCCCCCACTTCCTGTGGAATGCAAAGATGCGTTTCGGCAAGACATTTACGACTTATCAGCTGGCGCGAAGGATGGGCTGGACACGTGTGCTGGTGCTGACATTCAAGCCGGCGGTGAGGACGGCCTGGCGCGAAGACTTGATGACCCATAAGGACTTTGAGGGATGGCAGTTTTGTGAGAAAGGCGAGGACAGGGAGTTTGGGTATGTGAACGAGCGGAAGCCGTTTGTGTGTTTCGCCTCGTTTCAGGATGTATTAGGAAGGACGGAGAGCGGCGGTATCAAGGCCACGAATGAATGGATACAGGAAGTGGAGTGGGACTGCATAGTGCTGGACGAGTATCACTACGGGGCTTGGGGAAAGCGGGCAAGGGACTTCTACGACAAGAAAGACCCTGCACTGAAACAGGCGATAGAGATGGAAGAACTGATGGCAGAGGACGGCGGCAAGCGAGAGAAAGAAATCCGCGAGCAGTATGACGAGGAGCTGATGCCGTTGAGGACGAAGGCATACCTTTATCTGAGCGGGACACCCTTCAGGGCAATAGCCAGCGGGGAGTTTATTGAGGAGCAGATATGCAACTGGACCTACAGCGACGAGCAGCGGGCAAAGGCAGAATGGCAGGGCGAGGGCAACCCCTACTTAGCCCTGCCCAAGATGGTGATGATGACCTACCAGATGCCGGAAGAGATAACCGAGGTGGCAAGCCAAGGCGAGTTTGACGAGTTTGACCTGAACGAGTTCTTCAGGGCTGACGAGCATGGGTTTCTGCATGAAGAGCATGTGCAAAAATGGCTGGACTTGATACGAGGCAGCTATAAGGAACACACGATCTCGGATCTGAAACTGGGAGCCGAGAAGCCACCTATGCCCTACTGCGACATGAGGCTGGTGGGCTATCTGCAACACACGTTCTGGTTTCTGCCCGGGGTGGCGGCCTGCAAGGCGATGGCACGACTGATGGCCAAGCCACATAACAGGTTTTACCACGACTACCACATCGTGGTGGCGGCCGGAGCCGAAGCTGGCATAGGCTCGCAGGCATTGGGGCCGGTGTTCAATGCCATGAGCGACCCCATGAAGACCAAAACCATCACCCTGTCGTGCGGGAAGCTGTCGACAGGCGTGACGATAAGGCCCTGGACCGGGATATTGATGCTGAGGAACACCAGCTCGCCCGAGACCTATTTCCAGACGGCATTCCGCGTGCAATCGCCCTGGACGACGACGGACGCGGAGGGGAAGGAAGTGGTGCTGAAACCGGTGTGCTATGTGTTCGACTTTGCACCCAACAGGGCGTTGCGGCAGGTGCAGGAGTATAGCTGCCAGCTGAATGCGGAGGAGAGCAACCCCGAAAAGAAGGTGGAGGAGTTCATCAAGTTCCTGCCCATACTGGCATACGACGGCAGCAGCATGAGAGAGATAGATGCCACCGGGGTGTTGGACATGGCCATGAGCGGGACGACGGCCACCCTGCTGGCCCGGAGATGGGAGAGCGCGGTGCTGGTGAACGTGGACAATGCCACCCTGCAAAGGCTGATGAACAGCAAGGAGGCCATGACTGCACTGATGAGCATAGAGGGATTCCGCACGCTGAACACAGACATTGAGACCATCATCAACAAGAGCGAGCATGTCAAGAAGACAAAGAAGGAAAAGGGGGACGAGATGACCGCCAAAGAGAAGAAAACCTTGACAGATGAGGAGAAAGAGTATAAAAGCATGCGAAAACAGATACAGGAGAAGCTGATAAAGTTTGCGACAAGGGTGCCCGTATTCATGTACCTGACCGACCACAGGGAGTATTGCCTCAAAGATGTCATCACGCAACTGGAGCCCGAGCTGTTCAGAAAGGTGACGGGGCTGACGATACGGGACTTCGAGCTGCTGGTGAGTCTTGGGGTGTTCAACGGGGAGAAGATGAATGATGCCGTTTATAAGTTCAAGCGGTATGAGGATTCGAGCCTTTCGTATACAGGCATAGATATGCACTCGGGCAAGGTAATCGGGCTATGGGACACGGCCGTGGAGATGAGCAGGAACGAAGCGGAGCCCCCTCACGGAGGAGCCGAAGCAGACTATTCAGAAATGAAAGGTGACATGGCGGAGACCCAGACTGCGGAGGATGAGATGTCCAAGGCCACAAAGGGGACGAAAGACTGGCGAGAGGTGGCCCCGGGAGACCGTGTGGAACACAAGAGCATCGGGGAGGGAGAGGTGACGGCGGTGGACGAGAAGTACATATTTGTGCGATTTGCCGACAGAGAGCGGAAGTTTCTGGCTGTGCAGTCGTTTGAGAAAGGGTATTTGAGGATGATATAATAAAAAAGCCCCCAAAGGAGGGGGCTTAGGGGGTGAATAACTATAATGATAGGGGTTAGTTATGCCATGTTGTGGAAGACGTTGACTACGTCGTCGTCGTTTTCGAGTCGCTCGATGAGGCCGTTGACGTCCTCTTGCTCTTCGGGCGAGAGTTCGCGCATGGTGAGGGGTATGCGCTCGAATTTGAAGGACTTGATTTCGAAACCGTGGTCTTCGAGGTACTTGGATATTGGGCCATAGTTTTTGAAATCAGCATAAATCATGATTTCGTCCTCGTCGCGGAAGATTTCATCTATGTCGTAGTCGATGAGTTCGAGTTCCAGCTCGTCCATATCGATACCTTCTTTGTAGGCTACGACAAAGGAGCATTTGCGTTCGAAAAGGAAGTCATTCATTCCCATGGTACCTAACTCGCCTTTGCCCCGCACAAAGGCTGCACGGAGGTTGGCGACAGTGCGTGTGGGGTTGTCAGTAGCGGTCTCGACCACGAAGGCTGTGCCGTGAGGCCCTTTGCCGTCGTAGACGACCTCTTTGTAGGCGGACTTATCTTTCTCGGTGGCGCGCTTGATGGCACGCTCGACATTCTCTTTGGGCATACTCTCGCTCTTGGCTGTGGCCATGAGCAGACGGAGGCGGAGGTTGCTGGAGGGGTCGGGGCCACCGGCGAGGACGGCGAGTTCGATTTCTTTTCCGATTTTGGTGAACGTGCGGGCCATGTGTCCCCAACGTTTCAGTTTGCGCGCTTTGCGATATTCAAATGCTCTTCCCATTGGTGTGAGGTAAGAATTATGAACTAAGAACTATGAGGTTCGTCGTTCGGGTTATACTATTATTATTTTGATTACTATGAGGTTCGTTTGTTCGGGTTGCGTTTATTGGTTGTTTTTTGTTGCCAGCTCATTTTTCAGGAAAACTGTGCAGTCTTCGAAGGTTTTGAAGGTATGCTCTTCGGGGACTACGGCCGGGATGACGTTGAGGGTGCGAAGCATATACATGGGCTGGGGCTGGATGATGGTCATGAGGACGGTGATGCCGCGGGCTTGGAGGTCCTTGATGGCGGTCTCCATGGCATAGAGGCCGGACTGGTCCATAAAGCTGACGAGTTTCATGCGGATGATGACCACCTTGGCATCGGCGGGGACATCTTCCATCACCTCTTTGAACTTGTTGATAGTGCCGAAGAATATCGGGCCGTTGAGGCGCTGGATGTAGATGTGCTGGCGCATCTCGTCGGTGATGCCGCCTTCGTCGCTCCAGGGGACGGTCTTGTCGAAATTGGGCAGGCCGGGGTCGGGCAAGCCTTTGCGGAGGTCGGCCGAAGTCATGGTGGAGGAGCTGTAACCTCCCTCCACAAGATCGCTGGCGCGTTTCATAAAGAGGACACAGGCGATGACCATGCCGATGCCGACGGCGGTGAGGAGGTCGACAAAGACGGTGACAAGGAAAACGACCACAAGGACGACTGCGTCGGCTTTGGGGATTTTGAAGAGGTCCTTGAAGCCTTTGAAGTCGATAATGCCCCAACCGACGGTGATAAGGATGCCCGCCAGGACTGAAAGTGGCACATACTTGACAAGGCTGCCCAGACCGAGTAGAACAGCAAGAAGGAGCAAGGCGTGGACCATGCCACTGATTTGAGTGCGGCCGCCACTCTTGACATTGACAACGGTGCGCATGGTGGCACCGGCACCGGGAAGGCCGCAGAAGAGACCGGCAACGGCATTGCCGATGCCCTGGCCGATGAGCTCGCGGTTGCTATTGTGCTTGGTTTTGGTGATATTGTCGGCCACGACGGAGGTCAACAGTGTGTCGATGGAGCCCAGACCGGCAAGGGTGAGGCCGGGGATGACAGAGGCTTTGAGGACCGCAAGCCAATTGATGGTTGACATGTCGATGCCCGCTTTGGCAAAGAACGGCAGGGGCAGGCCAGAGGGAATCTCGCCAATGATGAGGCTGCTGTCGAGATTGCAGAAAAGGGAGATGACCGTCATCACAATCAAAGCCACAAGGGTGGCGGGAACCTTTTTGGTTACAAGGGGGAAAAGCTGGATGATGAGTATGGTGCCAATGCCAAGCAACAGGGCTGTGACAGAGATGCCATGAGAGACGGCCTCGGGAATGCCGACAAGGAGATCGACCATGGTGCCGGAGCCTTTGAGTCCTACCAGAGGGTAGAGCTGCTGGAGGATGATGATGACACCGATGCCGCTCATGAAGCCTGACAGGACGGGATAGGGTATATAGCGGATATATTTCCCCAACTTAATGACACCAAACAGAATCTGGAAGAGGCCGCAAAAAAGGCCAGCAAGAGCCATGCTGATGAGTACATCGGAAAGGTTACCACCGGACGAGGCCCAAACACCACCGATGAGGGTGGCGGTGACGACAGTCATAGGACCTGTGGGGCCACTGATTTGGCTGTGTGTGCCGCCAAAGAGGGCAGCAAAAAATCCGAGCATGGTGGCTCCGACGATGCCAGCCAGGGCACCCATGGATGCAGCAGAGGGATCATTGACTCCGCCAAAAGCCTGAATGCCGAAGGCAAGAGCGAGAGGCAAGGCAACAATGCCAGCGGTGACACCGCCGAAAAGGTCGCCTTTGATGTTGTTGGTTTCGATAAACTTCATATAATAAACTGTGTATAAATATATTGCTATTAGTTTAGACGCTGAAAGATGTTTGCAAAGTTACACAAATAATTTGGATTGGCGGAAGGCTGACTACCTTTTAATTACACGACGCACGGTTTTGCCTTGAGCGAAGGAGATGCGGAGCGTGTAGCTACCAGCGGCCAGCGAGGAGATGTCGATACTGTTGGTATTGTCAAAAACGGCCACACGTCTGCCCAATCGGTCGTAGACCTCGATTCTGAGAACGTTTTCGGCATCGACGGTCAACCGGCCAGCTGTGGGGTTGGGGTATACCGAGACCTGGCTGAAAGTGGGATTGTCGGGGACGGCAATGCCGCTATTAATGGTGAGCTGGAGGACAACAGTGCTGTCGCATCCCTCGGCAGTTTGACCCACAAAGACATAATCGCCACTCTGGGTGTAGGTGTCGCCGTTCCAGTAGTAGCTGTTATTGGCTGTGACCTGAACTGTGTCGGTGACGCTGCGATGGAGTGTGAGGTGCAGATGCAGGACACTGTCGCAACCATGTTGCGAAACTTCGAGATGCTGGGCAGAGGTGGTGGGGTCGGTGAAGAGAGAGTCGTACCAGACATAAGAGTCGCAAGCGGTGTCGTACACAGTGGTGTGGTAGGTGGGATGGATGGTGAGCATAAGCGTATCGCTGCTGCTGCACCCGTCGGAATTGAGGTAAGCGTAGGTGTAGATGCCGGATGTGTCATAGTCCTGCCCGTTCCAGCTATATTGGTCGCAGGCCTCTTGGGCATAGGTATTGAAGGTGCCGTGGTTGATTGTAAGCATGAGGTAAATAACACTGTCGCAACCTGCGGAATTGGTGACGGTGAAGAAGGCTTCGGAGTTATCGGCGGTGTAGGTGACGCTGTCCATCCATGTCAAGCTGTCGCAGGCTGCTACAACATCGGTGCTATAGCTGCTGTGGTTGATGGTGAGATTCAATGTTACAATACTGTCACATCCTTGAGAATTGAGCAAGTACAGGACGGGGGTTGAGGTGCTGTTTGTAAAGGTGTTGCCGTACCATGTATAGCTATCGCAAGCCGTTTGGACATCGATGCCTGTGCTGCTATTATTGATAGTCAGGTGCAAGGTAACCAGACTGTCACATCCAGCCTGGTTGGGGATGGTGTATTGGTCAGAGTAATTGTCGCTGGTGTAGGTGACGCCGTTAATCCAATAATAGGCATCGCACGCAATGATTGAGTCGATACCTGACGAGCGATGATTGACTGTAAGATTGAGGGACACTATGCTGTCGCACCCTTCGCCATTGGTGAGTGTGTCGGTCAAAGTAGAGGTCTCAGTCAGTGTCAAACCGTGCCAGAGGAAAGTGTCGCAAACCTGATAGGTTTCTGCCACACGATCGCTGTGGCGGATGTTGAGTTGGAGGGTGACAACGCTGTCGCACCCCACGGAGTTGGTCGTGAACCATACTGGTGTGGAGGTGCTGCTACGGAATATCTGCCCATGCCACAGGAGGCTGTCGCAGGCGGTCTGCACATCGGCATGGAGGGTGCTGTTGCGGATGGTGAGGTAGAGGGTGTCGACATTGGTACAGGTGGAATAAAGGCTGTGGTCGTAGGTGTAGGTGCCGCTGCTGGTATAGACGTTACCATTCCAGTTATAGGCATCGCAGGCTGTGACTTGGAAAGAAGTGTCGTGCTGAGGGTTGACTATGAGATACAGTGTATCGGTGCTGGGACAACCGGCGGCATTGGTATAGTTGTGGGTATATACCCCGTCTGCCGTATAATTATGGCCATGCCAGGTGTAGCTTTCGCATGCAGCCTCGTGATAGCTATCGTGGGTGCTCCTGTTCAAGGTGAGAATAAGGTTGACTGAGCTGTCGCAGCCAAGGGTGGTTTGTGTCACGAACACAGGCGTGGAGGTGCTGGACCGATAGGTTACGCCATGCCATGTGTAGCTGTCGCAGGCCTCGACCTGCTCGGTGACAAACTGCGAACGGTTGACTGTGAGGTGCAATGTCACAACGCTGTCGCAACCATAGCGATTGGTGAGGGTGTCGCTTTGGACGGTAGACTCGTTCAGGATAAATCCATGCCATCTGTATTGGTCGCACACTGTAGCTTGCTCGTCAATATGGTTGCTATGATTTACTACGAGGTGAAGGGTGACCACGCTGTCGCATCCTTCAGCGTTCTGTTCAACAAAAGTGGGTGTGTCGGTAGTAGAGGTGTAGGTCACCCCGTGCCAGGAGAAGCGGTCGCAGACTGTGTGCTGTTCCGAACCTGCGTTGCTGTGCCTTATGGTGAGATGAAGGGTGACGACGCTGTCGCATCCGCTTACATTGGTTTCGGTGAAGGTGGGGGTAGTGGTGCTGGCGGTATAGGTGGTGCCATGCCATGTGAACTGGTCGCACACCGACTGGTTTTCGATACCCGTATTGCTGTAATTCACGGTGAGCTGTAGGGTAACGACGCTGTCGCAACCGACGGCGTTGGTCAGCGTGTCGGCCACAACTGATGAGGCTGAAAGGGTATGCCCGTGCCATGTATAGCTGTCGCAGGCCGTGTGGACCTCACTTCCTGATGTGCTGTGATTGATGGTCAGATGGAGCGTCACAACGCTGTCGCATCCGGCCACATTCTGGTCCCTGAAAGTGGGAGCTTGTGTGCTTGAGGTATATCGTATTCCATGCCATGTGTATTCATCGCATGCTCTGCGAATCTCCACACCACTATTGCTATAGTGCACATTGAGATATAGGGTGTCAATATTAGTACATGGCGACCCTGGAGCACTATGGTCATAAAGGTATACACCGGATATGGCGTACTCTTGACCATTCCAACGGTAGCTGTCGCATGCTGTTACATGGTAGGAGGTGTCGTCGTGCATGCTGACATTCAGGTGGAGTGTGTCAACACTGGCACAGCCTTCGCCGTTGATATAAGGATAGGTATACACTCCTGTATTTGTATAGGTCTGCCCATGCCAGGTGTAGCTTTCGCATGCATCTTGATAGTAGCGGCTGTGTGTGCCACGATTCAGTGTCAGGTTTATCGTTACTATACTGTCACAACCTACCGCATTGGTCAGTGTGTCCATCATTGTGGCTGACTCGGTCAGTGTCATGCCATGCCAACTGAAGCTGTCGCATGCAGTCACATAATCTGTTCCTGTGGTACTATTATTCACAGTAAGGTGCAAGGAGACAATACTGTCGCATCCTGCCGCATTCTGTTCTCTGAAAGTAGGAGCAGTGGTACTGGTCGTATATGTTACACCGTGCCATGTAAAACGGTCGCATGCGGTCTGGACTTCTATACCTGTATTGCTGGTATCCACTATCAAGTGAATGGTGACCACACTGTCACATCCTGCTGAATTAACCAATGTGTCAATCAAGGTGGTTGAATGTGACACTATGTCACCGTGCCATATCAGAGCATCACATACATGCCTTGTCTCCTCTCCCCTACTGCTGCGATTCACTGTCAACTGCAATGTCACCACACTATCACAACCTGCGACATTGGTTACTGTGTCAACCACCGTGGCCGACTCCGTCAAGAAACGTCCATGCCACATAAGGCCATCGCATACTTGTTGCACTTCGGTGCTGCTATTGCTGCGGACTATGGTAAGATGGAGCGTGACCACACTGTCGCATCCGGCAGCATTCTGCTCTGTATAGGTGTGAGTATACGTACTATTGGTATATGTAGCGTTATGCCATGTAAACCTGTCGCATGCACGATGTGTCTCGATGCCTGTATTGCTGTAGTTGACAGTCAGGTTCAGCGTTACCACGCTGTCGCATCCTGCTGCATTGGTCTCTGTGAAAGTGGGAGTATTTGTGGATGCCGTGTATGTGATACCGTGCCACGAGTACTGGTCGCAAGCCGTCTGGGTCTCAATACCTGTACTGCTATTGTTGATGGTCAGATTCAGCGTTACCACGCTGTCGCAACCTGCTGCATTGGTCTCTGTGAAGGTGGGAGTGGTTGTACTGGACGTATATGTCACCCCATGCCATGTGAACTGGTCGCATGCCGTCTGAGTCTCAACGCCTGTATTGCTGTAGTTGATAGTCAGGTTCAGGGTTACCACGCTGTCGCATCCTGCTGCATTGGTCTCAGTGAAAGTGGGTGTGTTCGTGGATGCAGTGTATGTGATACCGTGCCAGGTGTACTGGTCGCAAGCCGTTTGAGTCTCAATGCCTGTATTGCTATTGTTGATGGTCAGGTTCAGAGTTACTACGCTATCGCATCCTGCTGCATTGGTCTCGGTGAAGGTGGGAGTATTCGTGGATGCTGTGTATGTGATACCGTGCCATGTGAACTGGTCGCAAGCCGTCTGAGTCTCAACGCCTGTATTGTTGTAGTTGACAGTCAGGTTCAATGTTACCACGCTGTCGCATCCTGCTGCATTGGTCTCTGTATAAGTGGGGGTATAAGTGGATGCCGTGTATGTAATACCGTGCCATGTGAACTGGTCGCACGCCGTTTGGGTCTCAATGCCTGTATTGCTATTGTTGATGGTCAAGTTCAGTGTGGCCACGCTGTCGCATCCTGCGGCATTGGTCTCGGTGAAGGTGGGGGTATTTGTGGATGCTGTGTATGTGATGCCATGCCATGTAAACTGGTCGCAAGCCGTCTGGAGTTCAACTCCTGTATTGCTGTAGTTGATTGTCAGATTCAGGGTCACCACGCTGTCACATCCTTCGGCATTGGTCTCTGTGAAAGTGGGTGTGTTCGTGGATGCAGTGTATGTGATACCGTGCCACGTGAACTGGTCGCAAGCCGTTTGGGTCTCAATGCCCGTACTGCTATTGTTGATGGTCAGGTTCAGTGTGACCACGCTGTCGCATCCTCCCGCATTGGTCTCGGTAAAGGTGGGAGTGGTTGTGGATGCCGTGTATGTGATACCGTGCCAAGTATACTGGTCGCAAGCCGTTTGGGTCTCGACGCCTGTATTGCTGTAGTTGACAGTCAGGTTCAATGTAACCACGCTGTCGCATCCTGCTGCATTGGTCTCTGTGAAGGTGGGTGTGTTCGTGGATGCAGTGTATGTGATACCATGCCAGGTGTACTGGTCGCAAGCCGTTTGGGTCTCAACACCCGTATTGCTATTGTTGATAGTCAGATTCAGCGTCACCACACTGTCACATCCTGCTGCATTGGTCTCTGTGAAAGTGGGAGTGGTTGTGCTGGACGTATATGTCACCCCATGCCATGAGAACTGGTCGCAAGCCGTCTGAGTCTCAACGCCTGTATTGCTGTAGTTGATAGTCAGGTTCAGTGTTACCACACTGTCACATCCTGCTGCATTGGTCTCTGTATAGGTTGGGGTCGAACTGGTTGTATAGCTTGTTCCATGCCATACATACTGATCACAAGCCGTCTGGATTTCACTGCCCGTGTTGCTATTGTTTATTATCAGGTTCAAAGTTACTACACTGTCACATCCTGCCGCATTGGTCTCAGTATAGGTGGGGATAGTAGTACTGGCTGTGTATGTTACGCCATGCCATGTGAAAGTATCGCATGCAGTCTGGGTCTCAACGCCTGTATTGCTGGAGTTGATTGTCAAGTATAATGTATCAACATTGGTGCATGACGACCCCGGCTGACTATGGTCATAGAGATACATTCCGGATGTGATGTATGTCTCTCCGTTCCAGTGGTACTCGTCACAGGCCGTCACATGGTACGATGTATCGTCGTGCACACTAATCTCCAAATGCAGTGTGTCGGTGCTTGCACACCCGTCTGTGTTCACATAATTATACGTGTAAACTCCACTTTGGGTATACTCTACCTCATGCCATGAAAAAGCATCGCACGCATCTTGGTTATAGCTATCATGGGTGCTGTAATTGACGGTCAGGTTAAGTGTTACTACGCTGTCGCATCCCGCAGTATTGGTCTCCGTAAAGGTTGGCTCACTCGTGGATGCAGTATATGTGACTCCATGCCAAGTGAAAGTATCGCATGCCGTCTGGAGTTCAATACCTGTATTGCTATTGTTGATTGTCAAGTTCAGTGTGACCACGCTGTCACATCCTGCCGCGTTGGTCTCAGTAAAAGTAGGCTCACTTGTGGATGCCGTATATGTGACCCCATGCCATGTGAAGGTGTCACAAGCAGTCTGGGACTCAATACCAGTATTGCTATTGTTTATTGTCAGGTTCAGAGTTACCACGCTGTCGCATCCTGCTGCATTGGTCTCTGTGAAGGTGAGTGTGTTCGTGGATGCAGTGTATGTGATACCGTGCCACGTGAACTGGTCGCAAGCCGTTTGGGTCTCAATGCCTGTATTGCTATTATTGATTGTCAGGTTCAGTGTAACCACACTGTCACAACCTGCCGCGTTGGTCTCTGTATAAGTGGGGGTATTCGTGGATGCTGTGTATATGATACCGTGCCAGGTGTACTGGTCGCAGGCCGTTTGGGTCTCAATACCAGTATTGCTATTGTTGATGGTCAAGTTCAGTGTAACCACGCTGTCACATCCCGCCGCATTGGTCTCGGTAAAGGTAGGCTCACTTGAGGAAGCCGTATACGTGACCCCATGCCATGTGAAGGTGTCACAAGCTGTCTGAAGTTCAACACCTGTATTGCTGGCGTTAATTGTCAGGTTTAGCATGACCACGCTGTCACATCCTGCCGCGTTGGTCTCGGTAAAGGTAGGCTCACTTGTGGATGCAGTATACGTGACTCCATGCCATGTGAAAGTATCACATGCCGTCTGAGTTTCAACACCCGTATTGCTAGCATTAATTGTCAAATACAATGTATCAACATTGGTGCATGACGAACCCGGCTGACTATGGTCATAGAGATACATTCCGGATGTGATGTATGTCTCTCCGTTCCAGTGGTACTCGTCACAGGCCGTCACATGGTACGATGTATCGTCGTGCACACTAATCTCCAAATGCAGTGTGTCGGTGCTTGCACACCCGTCTGTGTTCACATAATTATACGTGTAAACTCCACTTTGGGTATACTCTACCTCATGCCATGAAAAAGCATCGCACGCATCTTGGTTATAGCTATCATGGGTGCTGTAATTGACGGTCAGGTTAAGTGTTACTACGCTGTCGCATCCCGCAGTATTGGTCTCCGTAAAGGTTGGCTCACTCGTGGATGCAGTATATGTGACTCCATGCCAAGTGAAAGTATCGCATGCCGTCTGGAGTTCAATACCTGTATTGCTATTGTTGATTGTCAAGTTCAGTGTGACCACGCTGTCACATCCTGCCGCGTTGGTCTCAGTAAAAGTAGGCTCACTTGTGGATGCCGTATATGTGACCCCATGCCATGTGAAAGTATCACAAGCAGTCTGGGACTCAATACCAGTATTGCTATTGTTTATTGTCAGGTTCAGAGTTACCACGCTGTCGCATCCTGTTGCATTGGTCTCTGTGAAGGTGGGTGTGTTCGTGGATGCAGTGTATGTGATACCATGCCACGTGAACTGGTCGCAAGCCGTTTGGGTCTCAATGCCTGTATTGCTATTATTGATTGTCAGGTTCAGTGTAACCACGCTGTCACAACCTGCCGCGTTGGTCTCAGTAAAAGTAGGTTCACTTGTGGATGCCGTATATGTGACCCCATGCCATGTGAAAGTATCACAAACAGTCTGAGACTCAATACCAGTATTGCTATTGTTTATTGTCAGGTTCAGAGTTACCACGCTGTCGCATCCTGCTGCATTGGTCTCTGTGAAGGTGGGTGTGTTCGTGGATGCAGTGTATGTGATACCGTGCCACGTGAACTGGTCGCAAGCCGTTTGGGTCTCAATGCCTGTATTGCTATTATTGATTGTCAGGTTCAGTGTAACCACGCTGTCACAACCTGCCGCGTTGGTCTCTGTAAAAGTAGGTTCACTTGTGGATGCCGTATATGTGACCCCATGCCATGTGAAAGTATCACAAACAGTCTGAGACTCAATACCCGTATTGCTATTGTTGATGGTCAGGTTCAGAGTTACCACGCTGTCGCATCCTGCTGCATTGGTCTCGGTAAAGGTAGGCTCGCTTGTGGATGCTGTATACGTGACTCCATGCCATGTGAAAGTATCACAAGCAGTCTGGGACTCAATACCAGTATTGCTATTGTTTATTGTCAGGTTCAGAGTTACCACGCTGTCGCATCCTGCTGCATTGGTCTCTGTGAAGGTGGGTGTGTTCGTGGATGCAGTGTATGTGATACCGTGCCACGTGAACTGGTCGCAAGCCGTTTGGGTCTCAATGCCTGTATTGCTATTATTGATTGTCAGGTTCAGTGTAACCACGCTGTCACAACCTGCCGCGTTGGTCTCTGTATAAGTGGGGGTATTTGTGGATGCCGTGTAAGTGATACCGTGCCAGGTGTACTGGTCGCAGGCCGTCTGGGTCTCGATACCTGTATTGCTATTATTGATTGTCAAGTTCAGTATTACCACGCTGTCACAACCAGCCGCGTTGGTCTCGGTAAAGGTAGGCTCACTTCTGGATGTCGTATAAGTGACTCCATGCCATGTGAAGGTGTCACAAGCTGTCTGAAGTTCAACACCTGTATTGCTGGCGTTAATTGTCAGGTTTAGCATGACCACGCTGTCGCATCCTGCCACATTAGTCTCAGTATAAGTAGGCTCACTTGTGGATGCAGTATATGTGACCCCATGCCATGTGAAAGTGTCACAAGCCGTCTGGAGTTCAACTCCAGTATTGCTGTTATTGACAGTCAGGTTCAGCGTGACCACGCTGTCACATCCCGCAGTATTTGTCTCGGTGAAAGTGGGAGTATTAGTACTGGCTGTGTATGTGACTCCATGCCATGTGAAAGTATCGCACACTGTCTGGGTCTCAACACCAATATTGCTGGTATTGATTGTCAAGTTCAGTGTTACCACGCTGTCACATCCTGCCACGTTGGTCTCTGTAAAGGTAGGCTCACTCGTAGAAGAGGTATACGTGACTCCATGCCATGTGAAAGTATCGCACACTGTCTGGGACTCAATACCCGTATTGCTGTTATTGATAGTCAAGTTCAGTGTAACCACGCTGTCACATCCTGTGGCATTGGTCTCTGTATAGGTAGGCTCACTCGTAGATGTCGTATATGTGACGCCATGCCATGTGAACGTGTCACAAGCAGTCTGGAGTTCAACTCCTGTATTGCTGTTGTTGATTGTCAAGTTCAGCGTTACCACGCTGTCACACCCTGCCGCATTGGTCTCGGTAAAGGTAGGCTCACTTGTGGAGGCAGTATAAGTAACTCCATGCCATGTAAACGTGTCACATGCCGTCTGGGTCTCAATACCAGTATTGCTGTTGTTGATAGTCAAGTGCAGCGTGACCACGCTGTCACATCCTGCCGCATTGGTCTCAGTAAAGGTAGGCTCACTTGTGGATGCAGTATACGTGACTCCATGCCATGTGAAAGTATCACATGCCGTCTGAGTTTCAACACCCGTATTGCTAGCATTAATTGTCAAATACAATGTATCAACATTGGTGCATGACGAACCCGGCTGACTATGGTCATAGAGATACATTCCGGATGTGGTATATGTCTCTCCGTTCCAGTGGTACTCGTCACAGGCCGTCACATGGTACGATGTATCGTCGTGCACACTAATCTCCAAATGCAGTGTGTCAGTGCTTGCACACCCGTCAGCGTTCACATAATTATACGTGTAAACTCCACTTTGGGTATACTCTACTTCATGCCATGCAAAAGCATCGCACGCATCTTGATTGTAGCTGTCATGTGTGCTGTAATTGACAGTCAAGTTCAGTGTTACCACGCTGTCGCAACCTGCAGCATTAGTCTCAGTATAGGTAGGCTCACTTGTGGATACCGTATAAGTGACACCATGCCATGTAAAGGTGTCACAAGCGGTCTGAAGATCAATACCTGTATTACTGTTGTTGATTGTCAAGTTCAACGTTACCATGCTGTCACAACCTGCCGCGTTAGTCTCAGTAAAAGTAGGCTCACTTGTGGATGCCGTATATGTGACCCCATGCCATGTGAAAGTATCACAAGCAGTCTGGGACTCAATACCAGTATTGCTATTGTTTATTGTCAGGTTCAGTGTTACCACGCTGTCGCATCCTGCTGCATTGGTCTCGGTATAAGTGGGGGTATTTGTGGATGCTGTGTATGTGATGCCATGCCAAGTGAACTGGTCGCAAGCCGTCTGAGCCTCAACACCAGTATTACTGTTGTTGATAGTCAGGTTCAGCGTGACCACGCTGTCACATCCTGCCTCATTGGTCTCAGTAAAGGTAGGCTCACTTGTGGATGCTGTATATGTGACTCCATGCCATGTAAACGTGTCGCAAGCTGTTTGTGCCTCAACACCAGTATTGCTGTTGTTGATTGTCAAGTTCAGTGTAACCACGCTGTCACATCCTGTGGCATTGGTCTCTGTATAGGTAGGCTCACTCGTAGATGCCATATATGTGACGCCATGCCATGTGAAAGTGTCGCATGCCGTCTGGGTCTCAACACCTGAATTGCTGTTGTTGATTGTCAAGTTCAGCGTTACCACGCTGTCACATCCAGATGCGTTAGTCTCGGTAAAGGTAGGCTCGCTTGTGGAAGCGGTATATGTGACCCCATGCCATGTGAAAGTATCACAAGCAGTCTGGGTCTCAACACCTGTATTGCTGTTGTTGATTGTCAAGTATAATGTATCAACGTTGGTGCAAGACGACCCCGGCTGACTATGGTCATAGAGATACATTCCGGATGTGATGTATGTCTCTCCGTTCCAGTGGTACTCGTCACAGGCCGTCACATGGTACGATGTATCGTCGTGCACACTAATCTCCAGATGCAGTGTGTCGGTGCTGGCACACCCGTCTGCATTCACATAATTATACGTGTAAACGCCGCTTTGGGTATACTCTACCTCATGCCATGAAAAAGCATCGCACGCATCTTGGTTATAGCTGTCATGTGTGCTGTAATTGATGGTCAGGTTCAGTGTTACCACGCTGTCACACCCTGCCTCATTGGTCTCAGTAAAGGTAGGCTCACTTGTGGAAGCAGCATATGTGACTCCATGCCATGTGAAAGTGTCGCAAGCCGTCTGGGTCTCAACACCTGTATTGCTGTTGTTGATTGTCAAGTTCAGCGTCACCACGCTGTCGCATCCTGCCGCATTGGTCTCGGTAAAGGTAGGCTCACTTGTTGATGCCGAATATGTGACTCCATGCCATGTGAAAGTGTCACATGCCGTCTGGAAATCAATACCTGTATTGCTATTGTTTATTGTTAGGTTCAGCGTGACCACGCTGTCACAACCTGCCGCGTTGATCTCGGTAAAGGTGGGCTCACTTGTGGATGCCGTATAAGTGACTCCATGCCATGTGAAAGTGTCACATGCCGTCTGGAGATCAATACCTGTATTGCTATTATTGATTGTCAGGTTCAGTGTAACCACGCTGTCACATCCAGTGGCGTTAGTTGCTGTAAAGGTAGGCTCACTTGTGGAAGAGGTATACGTGACTCCATGCCATGTGAAAGTATCACAAGCCGTCTGGGTCTCAACACCTGTATTGCTGTTGTTGATTGTCAAGATCAGCGTTACCACGCTGTCACATCCTGCCGCATTGGTCTCTGTATAGGTAGGCTCACTTGTGGATGCAGTATATGTAACCCCATGCCATGTGAAAATGTCGCAAGCCGTTTGTGCCTCAACACCCGTATTGCTGGTGTTGATTGTCAAGTTCAGTGTTACCACACTGTCGCATCCTTCAGCATTGGTCTCTGTGAAAGTGGGGGCGTTCGTGGATGACGTGTATGTCTCACCATGCCATGTGAACTGGTCACAAGCAGTCTGGGTCTCAACACCTGTATTGCTATTGTTGATTGTCAGGTTCAGTGTTACCACGCTGTCGCATCCTGTTGCATTGGTCTCTGTGAAGGTGGGAGTGGTTGTACTGGACGTATATGTCACCCCATGCCATGTGAACTGGTCACAAGCAGTCTGGGTCTCAACATCCGTATTGCTGTAGTTGATAGTCAGGTTCAGCGTTACCACGCTGTCACATCCCGCTGCATTGGTCTCAGTAAAGGTAGGCTCACTTGTGGATGCAGTATACGTGACTCCATGCCATGTGAAAGTATCACATGCCGTCTGAGTTTCAACACCCGTATTGCTAGCATTAATTGTCAAATACAATGTATCAACATTGGTGCATGACGAACCCGGCTGACTATGGTCATAGAGATACATTCCGGATGTGGTATATGCCTCTCCGTTCCAGTGGTACTCGTCACAGGTCGTCACATGGTACGATGTATCGTCGTGCACACTAATCTCCAGATGCAGTGTGTCGGTGCTGGCACACCCGTCAGCGTTCACATAATTATACGTGTAAACGCCGCTTTGGGTATACTCTACCTCATGCCATGAAAAAGCATCGCACGCATCTTGGTTATAGCTGTCATGTGTGCTATGATTGATAGTCAGGTTCAGAGTGACCACGCTGTCGCATCCTGCCACATTGGTCTCAGTATAAGTAGGCTCACTTGTGGAGGCAGTATATGTGACACCATGCCATGTAAAAGTGTCACATGCCGTCTGGAGATCAATACCTGTATTGCTGTTGTTGATGGTCAAGTTCAGTGTAACCACGCTGTCACATCCTGCCGCATTGGTCTCAGTAAAGGTAGGCTCACTTGTGGATGCTGTATATGTGACTCCATGCCATGTGAACGTGTCGCATGCAGTCTGAGTTTCAACACCTGTATTGCTGGGGTTGATTATCAAGTATAATGTATCAACGTTGGTGCATGACGACCCCGGCTGACTATGGTCATAGAGATACATTCCGGATGTGGTATATGTCTCTCCGTTCCAGTGGTACTCGTCACAGGCCGTCACATGGTACGATGTATCGTCGTGCACACTAATCTCCAAATGCAGTGTGTCAGTGCTTGCACACCCGTCAGCGTTCACATAATTATACGTGTAAACTCCACTTTGGGTATACTCTACTTCATGCCATGCAAAAGCATCGCACGCATCTTGATTGTAGCTGTCATGTGTGCTGTAATTTACAGTCAGGTTCAGCGTTACCACACTGTCACATCCTGCTGCATTGGTCTCTGTGAAAGTGGGAGTAGTAGTACTGGCTGTGTATGTGACATCATGCCAAGTGAAAGTATCGCACACTGTCTGGGTCTCGATACCTGTATTGCTGTAGTTGACAGTCAGGTTCAGCGTTACCACGCTGTCACATCCCGCAGCATTGGTCTCGGTGAAAGTGGGAGTATTAGTACTAGCTATGTATGTGACGCCATGCCATGTGAAAGTATCGCACACTGTCTGGGTCTCAATACCTGTATTACTGTTATTGATTGTCAAGTTCAGTGTTACCACGCTGTCGCATCCTGCCGCGTTGGTCTCTGTAAAGGTAGGCTCACTCGTAGAAGAGGTATACGTGACCCCATGCCATGTGAAAGTATCGCACACTGTCTGGGACTCAATACCCGTATTGCTGTTATTGATAGTCAAGTTCAGTGTAACCACGCTGTCACATCCTGTGGCATTGGTCTCTGTATAGGTAGGCTCACTCGTAGATGCCGTATATGTGACGCCATGCCATGTGAACGTGTCACAAGCAGTCTGGAGATCAATACCTGTATTGCTATTATTGATTGTCAGGTTCAGTGTAACCACGCTGTCACACCCTGCCGCATTGGTCTCGGTAAAGGTAGGCTCACTTGTGGATGCCGTATAAGTAACTCCATGCCATGTGAAAGTGTCACATGCCGTCTGGAAATCAATACCTGTATTGCTATTGTTTATTGTTAGGTTCAGCGTTACCACGCTGTCACAACCTGCTGCGTTGATCTCGGTAAAGGTAGGCTCACTTGTGGATGCCGTATAAGTGACTCCATGCCATGTGAAAGTGTCACATGCCGTCTGGAGATCAATACCTGTATTGCTATTATTGATTGTCAGGTTCAGTGTTACCACGCTGTCACATCCAGTGGCGTTAGTTGCTGTAAAGGTAGACTCACTTGTGGAAGCGGTATATGTGACCCCATGCCATGTGAAAGTATCACAAGCCGTCTGGGTCTCAACACCTGTATTGCTATTATTTATTGTCAGATTCAGCGTCACCACGCTGTCGCATCCCGCCGCATTGGTCTCAGTATAAGTAGGCTCACTCGTGGATGAAGTATATGTGACCCCATGCCATGCGAAAGAGTCGCAAGCCGTCTGGGTCTCAACACCTGTATTGCTGATATTGACCGTCAGGTTCAGTGTAACCACACTGTCGCATCCTGCCACATTGGTCTCAGTAAAAGTAGGCTCACTTGTGGATGCAGTATATGTAACTCCATGCCATGTGAAAGTGTCGCAAGCTGTCTCGGTTTCAATACCCGTATTGCTAGCATTAATTGTCAAATACAATGTATCAACATTGGTGCATGACGACCCCGGCTGACTATGGTCATAGAGATACATTCCGGATGTGGTATATGTCTCTCCGTTCCAGTGGTACTCGTCACAGACCGTCACATGGTACGATGTATCGTCGTGTACACTAATCTCCAAATGCAGTGTGTCAGTGCTTGCACACCCGTCCGCGTTCACATAATTATACGTGTAAACTCCACTTTGGGTATACTCTACCTCATGCCATGCAAAAGCATCGCACGCATCTTGATTGTAGCTGTCATGTGTGCTGTAATTGACAGTCAGGTTCAGTGCTACCACGCTGTCACATCCTGCTGCATTGGTCTCGGTGAAAGTGGGGGTATTTGTGGATGCCGTGTAAGTGATACCGTGCCAGGAGTACTGGTCGCAGGCCGTCTGAAGTTCAACTCCAGTATTGCTGTTGTTGATTGTCAAGTTCAGCGTTACCACGCTGTCGCATCCCGCTGCATTGGTCTCAATAAAGGTAGGTTCACTCGTGGAAGAGGTATATGTGACACCATGCCATGAAAACGTATCGCAAGCCGTCTGGAGTTCAACTCCAGTATTGCTGTTGTTGATTGTCAGGTTCAGTGTTACCACGCTGTCACATCCCGCTGCATTGGTCTCAGTAAAGGTAGGCTCACTGGTGGATGCAGTATAAGTGACCCCATGCCATGTGAAAGTGTCGCAAGCAGTCTGGGTCTCAACACCAGTATTGCTGGTATTGATTGTCAAGTTCAGTGTAACCACACTGTCACATCCCGCCGCATTAGTCTCAGTAAAGGAAGGCTCAATGGTGGAAGCCGTATAAGTGACCCCGCGCCATGTGAAAGTGTCGCAAGCCGTATGATTTTCCTGCACATGGCTGCTGGCATTCACCACAAGATGCAGCGTAATTAAACTATCGCAACCCGAAGCGTTCACTTCCGTATAAGTGGCAGAATCCGTCGAAGCGTAATACGTCACGCCATGCCAAACCATACTGTCGCAAGCCGTAGCCTCAACGACATTCTGACTGCTATGCCCCAAGGTAAGGTCAAGCCTCACTATGCTGTCGCACCCCGCCGCATTCTGTCCAAAGAAAAGCGGCGTGTTGGTATTCTCCCAATAAACAACATCATGCCAGCTGAAACTGTCGCAAGCATGCACCTCCTCGACCATCGCATTGCTATACTCCACCGTCAGATGCAAATGCACCACACTGTCGCACCCCGCCACATTCCGCTCAACCACCACCGGCTCGTCCGTACTCTCAATGTACGTCACCCCGTTCCACGTGTAGCTGTCGCATATCACCACCTCCTCCACCGTAGTGTCCGGCCGACCGATGGTCAAATACAGCGTGTCGGCACCGCCGCAAGGCGACACCAAAGAATCATACTCATGCACATACACCCCGCTCTCGGTGTAAACAGTTCCGAACCACTCATACTCCTCGCACGCCACCACACGGCTCACGCTGTCCTCCCGATGGCTCACTGTGAGATGGAGCGCCACCGCGCTGTCGCACCCCACAGCATTCTCCTCGATAAAAATAGGACTCATCGTGCTCGCCGTATAGGTGACGCCATGCCACGAAAAACTGTCGCACGCCGACACCTCCTCGATTCCCATCGAACTGTACAACACCGTCAGATGCAGATGCACCACACTGTCGCACCCTGCAGTCGTCAAGCCGTGATACTCAGGCTCGTCCGTACTCTCTATATAAGTAATATCATGCCACGTGTAGCTATCGCAGATCGTGATGGAAAGGACCTCCGACACCGAAGGACTGACTGTAAGATTCAGCACATACACACTGTCCACTCCCGGAAGTGCGCCAAACACCGTGTCGCGATACTGACCCGACGCGGTGAGCATTTGTCCCCTCCACTCAAATCCGTCGCATGCCGACACCGACGTGTCGCTTTCATGCACCTCACTCATCCTTTCGGACGACACACCCCTATTTGCATACATAGGATGGTTGAAGGCCGCGCCCAACATCATCAAAAGACTGGCAATATAATAGTACTTTTTCATAAAACAATATTTACAATATAATAACAAAGAACCTTTGAGCAATTAAACCACAACACATTACAACGATGGTAACGTGCAGCGGACCCCTTGGTTCAAATTACAAAGATATAAAAAAAAAAGAAAATAACACATCTTGCAATCCTCCACACCCATTTTGACCGCCCGACCCCGTGCCCTGCAAGGAAGAATCTGCCGCGACGCTGTGGCCAGCCTCACCCCTGTCCCGCCCCCTGCCGCCTTGCCGCTCACCGCAAGCATGTCCACTTCTTCGGCTCCAATTCCCCATCAGTTGACTGCCTTTTCTTCTCTTATCAAGAAATAAAACAGTGTAAAACGATAAATAAAGAAGAAAATAAATAGCAAACCCTGGCCGAGCCTCGGCCGGACTGGAGCGGGACGGCAAAAGTCCAGAAGGCGATTTTAGAAACAAAAAAATGATATGTGAGATTTTATTAGTAAATTTGCAATTTACATTTGGCAACAAGAATAATCATTAAATATCATGGACACAACACCTACCACTTCAAAAACCACCAAGCCCCTGGGGTTTGGCAAGACCATGCTGGCTTCGGCGCTGGGTTTCATCATCGGCACGGTAGCTCTTAGCATATTGACCTTTATTTTCAGTATTATAGCCTTAGTGTCGGCCATCAGCAGCATGGACAGCAGCAAGCCCCTCACTGGCAAGGACTTTGCGCTGGAGCTGAACATTACAGGCGTGGTGACCGAAGCGGCCCCCAACGAGATAATGACCCTGTTCGGCGACCGTGCCACAAGCAGTCTCGAACAGTTTCTGGCCTCGCTCGACCAGGGAGCCACCGACAGCCGCGTTAAGGCCGTCTACCTGCACCTGGGCGGCAGCAGCCTGAGCTGGGCGCAGGCCGAGGAGCTGCAAGAGGCCCTGAAGGATTTCCGCTCGCGCTGCGACAAACCGATTATAGCCTATGGCGACGCCTTCTCGCAACAGGAGTATTTCCTTGCCACGGCGGCGGACCGCATTGCCGTCCACCCATCGGGAATGGTCGATTTCCGCGGCATAGGGGCCGAGGTGATGTACTACAAAGGGTTGTTGGACAAGCTGGGCGTACACATGGAGCTGATCCGCCCCACTTCGTGCGCCTACAAGAGTGCGGGCGAGGTGTACACTCGCACCGACATGAGCGATGCCAACCGCGAGCAAGTACGCTCCTATATAAACAGCACCTGGCAGTATGCAGTGAACACGATGGCCGCCAACCGACAGCTTTCGGCGCAACATCTGCAAACCGTGGCCGACAACCTGACGGGGGTGCTGCCCGCCGACGCACTGACCAACAAGCTGGTGGACACGCTCTGCTTTGAGCAGGACGTCAAGGTGATGTTGAAAACACGATATGGCGCTTCGAAAATCGTGAAAGCCAAGCGCTACGCCGAGAATGTGATAAAGAAAGACCTCAAAGACCAGATAGCCATCATTTATGCCGAGGGGAATGTGGTCCCGGGCAAGAGCGACGGCACAAGCACCGCCGTGTATGGCGACGACATAGTGAAAGCCCTTACCGATGCGGCCAACGACAAGAAGGTGAAAGCTATCGTGCTGCGTGTCGACTCGCCAGGTGGTGCGGTGACAGCTTCGGAGAGCATGACGCGTGCCGTGGTCGAGGCCAAGAAGTCGAAACCCGTCATCGTGTCGATGAGCGGTCTGGCGGCCAGCGCCGGATACGAGATTTCGTGCTTCGGCACCCGCATTGTGGCCCATCCCACCACACTCACGGGCAGCATAGGTGTGTTTGCCACCCTGCCCGAGGTTCAGAACCTGCTGAAGCAGAAGCTGGGCATCACCACCGACACCGTTAATACCAATTGCAACAGCACTGGCATGTCGCTTTTCCGTCCGCTCAGCCCCGCAGCCCGCACCATGTTGCAGAAGAATGTGGAGGACTTTTACGTCACCTTCACCCAGCGTGTGGCCGACGGCCGTGGCCTGACCCGCCAGTATGTCGACAGCATTGCCCGTGGGCGAGTATGGACAGGGCTGCAAGCCAAGGAGCTGGGACTGGTTGACACCCTCGGCGGCCTTCCGCTGGCCTTCCGCATCGCCGCCGAAGAGGCCGGCGTGGAGCTGGAGAAATGCAGTGTGGTCACCTTCCCCACCGCCAAAAGCACCTGGCAACTGCTCATGGAGCGCGTGGGAGAAGGCCAGGAGGAGGAAATCAATGCCCGTCTCAACGCTATCATCCCCTTCTACAGCGAACTTGCCGAGTGGTCGCGCATGGAGCCCTTGCAGGCCCGTCTGCCTTTCATCATCGACATAGACAAGTAAACAAGGCCCCCGCAATGATTGTCTGCATAGCCGAGAAACCGTCTGTGGCACGCGATATAGCCCGCATTCTGGGGGCAACCACGAGCCACGACGGCTATATGGAGGGGAATGGGTACCAGGTGACGTGGACCTACGGGCACCTCTGCACGCTGAAGGAGCCCCACGACTATTCGCCCTGGTGGAAGTCGTGGAGTCTGGACACCCTGCCCATGATTCCCGAACGGTTCGGCATCAAGCTCATCAACAACGATGGGTATGAGAAGCAGTTCCACACCATACAGCGGTTGATGCAGGCCGCGGACAGTATTGTAAACTGCGGCGATGCCGGGCAGGAGGGCGAATTGATTCAGCGCTGGGTGATGCAGAAGGCCGGTGCCCGCTGCCCGGTGCGCCGGCTGTGGATTTCGTCCATGACCGACGAGGCCATCCGCGAGGGATTTGCCAATCTCCAACCGCAGGACAATTACCAGTCGCTCTACGAGGCAGGCCTCTGCCGCGCCATCGGTGACTGGCTGCTGGGCATGAACGCCACACGCCTCTATACCCTCAAATACCGACAGATGCAGAAGCAGGTGCTGTCCATAGGGCGTGTGCAGACCCCCACCCTGGCCATGATCGTGAACCGTCAGCTCGAAATCAAGAACTTCAAACCGGAGCAGTACTGGGTGCTGTCCACCATCTATCGAGACACCCTCTTCACCCTCAAACAGTCCGAAAAAGAGGACGAGGAGAACGAAAAGAACGCCAAAGGCCGCATCACCAACGAGGAGGAAGGCCGACGGGCATTCGACATGATCAAGGACCGAGAGTTCGAAGTGACCGGCATAGCCAAAAAGACAGGCAACGAGGCCCCTCCGCGCCTGTTCGACCTGACCAGTCTACAGGTGGAGTGCAACAAGAAATTCTCTTTCTCGGCCGACGAAACATTGCGCTACATTCAAAGTCTCTACGAGAAAAAGTTTACCACCTACCCCCGCGTCGACACCACCTATCTGAGCGACGACATTTACCCCAAATGCCCTGCCATATTGCAGGGGCTTGTGCCCTACGCACCGGTCATCCAGCCCCTGATGGGCACCAAGCTCAAAAAGAGCAAGAAGGTGTTCGACTCATCCAAAGTGACCGACCACCACGCCATCATCCCCACCGGCACCAACCCCTCCAACGGCTCTATGACCCTCAACGAGAAGAAGGTGTTCGACCTCATCGCCCGCCGGTTCATCGCCGCCTTCTATCCCGACTGCAAATTCGCCACCACCACCGTCACCGGAAAGATTGAGACAGAAGAGACCTCCCCCCAAGGGAAGCCGAAAAAAGGAAAGATGGAATTCAAGGCCACCGGCAAGCAGATTGTGGAACAAGGGTGGCGCGATGTGTTCGCCTGGGGCCATACCAACCGTGAGGCCTCCGCCGACGAGGACGGGAAACACCCGGACGAGGAGAAAATGCTGCCCGATTTCCAAAAAGGCGAACACGGCCCGCACACTCCCACCCTGGCTGAAAAATGGACCCAGCCTCCAAAGCCCTACACTGAGGCCACCCTGCTGCGTGCCATGGAGACAGCCGGAAAGACGGTGAACAATGAAGAGCTACGCGACGCACTGAAAGAAAACGGAATAGGCCGCCCGTCGACACGTGCCGCCATCATAGAGACCCTGTTCAAACGCAACTACATCCGCAAAGAGCGCAAATCGCTCATAGCCACCGACACCGGTATTGACCTGATCGGCATCATCCACGAGGACCTCCTGAAAAGCGCCGAACTCACCGGCCAATGGGAAAAGAAGCTGCGCGAAATAGAGTCGCACCAATATGACGCCCGCCAGTTCATAGCCGAGCTGAAACAGATGGTGTGGCAGATTGTGCAGGAGGTAAAAGCAGACAATAGCAACCGCCGTGTTGGAGCCGCCGCTCCCACGCCGCAACCCACAAATCAAACACCATGAGATACTTCATCCATCTGGCATACAATGGCGCAAACTACTGCGGATGGCAGACCCAACCGGGCCTTCCCACCGTCCAACTAACCCTCGAACAGGCTCTGTCCACCCTGCTGCGTAGTCACATAGCCATCGTTGGATGTGGACGGACCGACACCGGTGTCCACGCCTCCGACTTCTACGCCCATTTCGACTACCTCCCCGACACCAACCAGCACCCCCCTCTCGACCCTCAACAGCTCACTTTCAAGCTGAACAGCTTCCTGCCTCCCGACATCGCCATCTTCGACATCTTCCCTGTCAAGAGCAACGCCCATGCCCGTTTCGACGCCACCGCCCGCACCTATCAGTATCACGTCAGCGACCGACGTCTGCCTTTCAGCCAAGGTCTCTACAGCCGCATATACTTCCAACCCGATATCGACCTCATGAATCGTGCCGCACAGATACTTATGGAATACGACGATTTCACCAGCTTCGCCAAGCTCCACACCCAGGTGAAAACCAACATCTGCCATCTGACCCAAGCCCATTGGGACACCCTCGACGGGCAATGGGTGTTCACCATCCGCAGCAACCGTTTTCTCCGCAACATGGTTCGTTCGGTCACCGGCACCCTGCTCGACGTGGGACGGGGCAAACTCTCTCTCGACGGCCTCCGACAAATCATTGTGCGCAAAGACCGCTGCGCCGCCGGAGTGTCCATGCCGCCCCAGGGCTTGTTCCTCACCCGTGTGGAATATCCGTTCGACACCCTGCGCACCGACAACAAAACCCTCACATCATGAAATATACCGAAGTCTCTTTCACCATTTCCCCGCTCGAGCCCTGCCGCGACCTTCTGGTCGACGCCCTGGGCAACGAAGGCCCCTACGACAGCTTTGTCGAAACCCCCGATGGGCTCCAGGCCTATGTCCCCACTGCTCAGTTCGACCCCCAGTGGCTTAGCCTCCAAGTGGAGAACCTGCAAACCATGGCCAAGATAGACTATTCCCACCGCGACATGCCCGACAAGAACTGGAACGAGGAGTGGGAAAAACAACATCAGCCCGTGCTGGTCACCGCCGAGGACGGGAAAACCGTCTGGGTGCGCGCTCCCTTCCATCCCCATCGGCCCGAAGCCGACTTCGAGATAGAAATCGAGCCCAAAATGTCGTTCGGCACCGCCCACCATGCCACCACCTACATGATGCTCTCCTTCCTGGCCGAGCTGCCACTCCAGGGAAAGCGCGTCCTCGACATGGGCTGCGGCACAGCCGTCCTGGCCATCCTGGCCTGCACACGCGGCGCCTCACACGTGGAAGCCATCGACATCGACGAGTGGGCCTACCGCAATGCCCTCGAAAATGCCCAACGCAACCATGCCGACATCACCATCCACATAGGCGATGCCGACCTGCTGCGCCACCGCCAAGCCTCGGAGGGCCAATTCGACATAGTCATAGCCAACATCAATCGCAACATCCTCCTCAACGATATGGATGCCTATGTCTCCGTCCTCAGTTCCGGAGGCCAGCTCCTCCTCAGCGGATTCTACGAAAGCGACATCCCTGCCCTGCAACAGCACGCCCAATCGCTCGGCCTGGCCCTCACCCGGCAGAAAAACCGCCAAGGCTGGTCGGCCTTGCTTTTTTCCTCTGCCCAATAGGCTGAGTTCCAACCCTGCCATATCTCACCTTCTTACGCAAGGTGAGATTTTTTTTATTTATTCGAAAAAATAATGTATCTTTGTTTTTTCAATTATAGAATTAAGAAGCAAAAAAATATCATACAAAACACTGTATATCAACAAAACAAATTCATTATCACTGAATGCACTCAGTACCCAACACATCGACAATAAAAATAATTAATAACAAAATCTTTTAATCATGAAAACACTTTTACGTATTCTCTTCCTCGCCACAGCATTCTGTGTAGGAGGCTTAATGAATGCACAAGACCTTTCGGAGTACACCTACACCAGAGGCATCACCTCCACCAAGTGGATTAACCTCACCACCACCACCAACCTTCTGGCTGGTTCCAGCGCCGACAGCCGCGCTTCTTCGGTGCAGGACATCGGCTTCTCATTCCCCTATGGTCTTGACGAATACACCCAATTCTCAGTCAACTCCGATGGCAACCTCCGTCTGGGACCTGTCGCTACCGGAACAGGCAGCTACAGCACTCCTTTCGGTGCTGCCAGTATCAACACCAACAGTCCTAAAATCAACTTCTTCGGTTGCGATGGCTATGTGGTAGACACACTCCACTACGTCTATGCCGAGAACACTGTCAACCCCTTTGGCGACAGTCTCCTCGTGGTTGAGTTTTGCATTGGCACATACAACACTACGACCCGTCCCTGCCTCTACAAATGGCAAATCCACCTCTACCACAACGGCAACATCACAGCCGTCTATGATTCCACAGCTCCTACCCAAGGCCCCAACACCATGCACCAGCAGGGTCTCTGCTCCGCCTATGGCGACGGCTTTATCATTGACCAGTACGACTCCGTGCAGTACTTCACCAATGGCACCTCCACCTCCTGGGCTACCGGCCACTGGCCCCTTCCCAACACCTTTTACACCTTCACCCGTCCTGTCGTGACCTGCCCTGTCGTCAACAACCTCACTGTCAACAGCCTCACCGCCACCACAGCCAATATCACCTTCAGCCCCGGCAGCACCGAGACCGCTTGGATTGGCACCATCAATCCTCCCATCTTGGGTCAAAGCACCGTAGTCCTCAACGACACCAACGTCAACCTCATACTCCTCAACCCCAGCACCGACTACACCGTCACCGTCCGTGCCATCTGTGCCATCGGCGACACCAGCTTCGCCCGCACCCTCAACTTCCGTACCCCCTGCATGCCCACCACTCTGCCCTACGCAGAAAATATGGACAGCCTCACTTCCGGCTCGTTGCCCAACTGCTGGAACAAAGTAGGCGACGGCACTGTCCAGGTCTGGAACAGCTCCTCCTATGCCAACAGCGGCACCATGTCGCTCCGTTTCAGCGGGTCCTATTCCAATCTTGTGGTGCTCCCTGGCTTCGACCAGCCCCTCAACACCCTTGAGATGGCCTTCGCCACCCGTCCCGAAAGCTACACCAATTCCAGCTGCGGCTCATTCGACGTAGGCTATGTCACCAACCTGAACGACCCCTCCTCATTTGTAGCCATGGCCACCTATAACTACAACGACACCAACGCCATGACCATCGACACAGTCAACTACGCCACCGCTCCCGTCAACGGCCTCATCGCCCTGCGCCATCGCCCCAACTCCACCAACTGGTACTGGTTCATCGACGACATCAGCGTCTACGCCGTTTCTAATGGCATCAACATCAACGTCACCGCCAACAACGACGACCTCGGTGTGGTAAGCGGCTCAGGCATCTACGAGCCGGGCGACACCGTCACCATCACCGCCATCCCCAACACCCACTGCCACTTCAACCAATGGAGTGATGGCGACACCAATGCCGTCCGCACCTTCATTGCCACCACCTCCCTCTCCCTCGTAGCCGAGTTCGACTATGACTCCATCACCATCATCGTCCTCAACCCCGACACCACCATGGGCACCACCATCCCCGCTCCCGGCATCTACACCTTCCACGTGGGCGACACCGCCACCGCGCAGGCCAACCCCGCCATTGGCTACAGCTTCAACAACTGGACCGTCACCATCGGTACCCTCTCCGAGAACTATAACAACAACCCCTACATCCTCGAACTCCCCTCCATCCTTGCCGGCTATAGCATAACCATCTCCCCCAACTTCACACCCAACGACTACACCATCAACGTCTACTCCTCCAACGACACCCTCGGCTCCGTCACCGGCACCGGCACCTATCCCTATGGCACCACCGCCACCATCACCGCCACCCCCGCAGCCAACTGCATCTTCGTTGAATGGACCGATGGCGACACCAACGCCGTCCGCACCGTCACCGTCACCGGCAACGCCTCCTACACCGCCACCTTCCAGCGCATCCCCCAGTACAACGTAACCACTCACGTCGTACCTGATGAGACCATGGGCACCGTCACCGGAGCCGGCACCTACTATGAGGGCGAGACTGTCACCCTCACCGCCACACCCAACCCCGGCTTCCAGTTCAGAGGTTGGGGCGTCATCAACACTGCCGTCCTCGACTCCAGTTACTTGATTTTCTCCCATGAAAGCGTCATGACCTTCCCCATGCCCAATAGCGATCAGGAATACTACGCCATCTTCGAGGTCGCTCCCGTACCCGTCGACGTCATGATCATGAGCTACAACGAGGCAGGAGGCTACATCCTCGTCAATGGCGAGCGCACCGACTCCTACCACGGCGTAGTGGGTGAGACCATCCACCTCGAAGCCGTTGCAATCAACGGAAGCCGATTCTTATTCTGGTCCATCTCCAACATGCAAGACTCCATCATCACCAGCCCCGTCATCGACTACACCCTTGCCGAAGACTCCCGCATCATTCTCGCAGTCTTCGATGGCGTAGGCATTGACAACGTCGACAACGCCGACGCCACCATCCTCAGCCACAACAACAACATCATAGTCCGCGGAGCCGAGCAGCAGACCATCCGCGTCTTCGACCTCGTGGGCCGCATGCTCGTCCAGCGCAACAACGCCGCTGCCGAAGAGACCATCCCGATGTCACACTCCGGCATCTACCTGGTGCAGGTTGGCAACAACGCCGCCCGCCGCGTAGTAGTCCGCTAACCCCATAACAACCAACATCCGTGAGGCCTTTGGTTGATGTGTTTTTTATTCATTGTAAATATTGAGTTGAGAGATGCTCCCTACGGGGAGCATCTTTTTTTACACCTCCCTGCGAGGAAAAAAACGCGCTATTCCAAAAAAAAAGCATATCTTTGCACAGCTGATTGTACCCACAACCAGCCGACAACACCTCTTCAACAACACAACACAACAAACACATGGACAAAATAATAACCATCCTCAACAACTATATATGGAGCTGGCCGCTCGTAGGCCTGTGCCTCGCAGCGGCACTCTATTTCTCCTTCGGCACCCGATTTGTGCAGATACGCCACCTCCCCGAAATGGTACGGCTCCTCTTCAAGAACGACCGCACCAAACGGGCCGGCATCTCCTCCTTCCAAGCCTTCGCCCTCGCACTTTCCGGCCGGGTGGGCACCGGCAACATCGTCGGCGTGGCACTGGCCATCGGTTTCGGCGGTCCCGGCGCCGTAGTCTGGATGTGGATCATCGCCTTCCTCGGTGCCGGCACAGCCTATGCCGAAGCCTGCCTGGCCCAGATCTACAAACAACACCACGGCGACCAACTGCGCGGCGGCCCAGCCTACTACATCGAAAAAGGCCTCAACGCCCCATGGCTGGCCATCATCTTTGCCGTCACCACCGTCTTTGCCTGCGCCTTCTGCCTGCCCCCCATCCACAGCAACAGCATCGCCATGTCCTTCGCCTCCACCTTCAACCTCGCTCCATGGATAGTCGGCATCGGCGTCGCCACACTCATAGCCATAGTAGTCATAGGAGGCGTCAAACGCATATCCAAAGTGGCCGAAATCGTCACTCCCTTCATGGCCATAGCCTACATCATCCTCGCCCTCATCGTGCTCATAGCCAACGCCCACGCCGTGCCCGGCGCACTCAAAATGATGATTGCCTCCGCCTTCGGCACCCACCAGACCCTCGGCGGCATAGTGGGCGCCGCAGTGGCCTGGGGCGTCAAGCGTGGCATCTACAGCAACGAAGCCGGACAAGGCACAGCCCCCATCGTGGCCGCCGCCGCCAAAGTGGACCACCCCGTAAAGCAAGGCCTCGTCCAGGGCTTCTCCGTCTACGTCGACACCCTCCTCGTCTGCACCGCCACCGCCATCATGCTCCTCGCCACCGAATGCTACAACATCGTCGACCCCGCCTCCAACGGCTACCTCGTCCAATCATCCACCGCCAAACTTGGCCTTCCCGGCGTCGAATACACCATCGCTGCTCTCTCCACCCTCCTCCACGGCGGCTGGGGCGGCATCGTCATCTCCATCACACTCTTCTTCTTCGCTTTCACCACAGTCATGGCATACTATTACTACGCCGAGACAAGCCTCGTCTACCTCTTCACCAAAGCCCGCCAACACCGCCTCAAGACCCAAGAAAAATACTTCGGCCGCCAAAACCACGCCATAGCGCGCCACCGCGACCGCAAAATGTTCGACACCCGCAAAAACGAATCACGCCTCATCACCCTCCTGCGCATCATCTTTGTGGCCGCCGTCCTCTTCGGCAGCCTCAAAGAAGCCGCCATCATCTGGAGCCTTGGCGACATGGGCGTAGGCATGATGGCATGGATCAACATCATAGCCATCCTCCTGCTCTCCCCCGTAGCCTTCCGCGCCCTGCGCGACTACGAGCGGCAGAAAAAAGCCGGCCGCAACCCCGTCTTCCATCCCCGCGACCTCGGCATCAAAAATGCCGACTACTGGGAAGAAAACACACCCGACCAGCCATGAAACCCCTCCTGACCACAGCCGCGGCCCTCCTGCTGGCACCCCTCTGCCATGCTCAGCCCGGCCCCATCTCACTCCTCCAGCGCGGCATCACCGCCGCCACCACCGACAGCGCACGCTTCCGCCTCCTGCGCCAGGCCCACCTCGACGCCCTCGCCGCCGGCACCACCGTCTCCTACCAAGGCATCGACACCCTCCGCCTCGACATACCCCCCGGCGCCCAACCCATACCCCTCGGCCCCCACAACGACTTCAGCCACACCGTCATCCAAGTCCGCAACACCAACTCCGACCTCTTCCTCTTCCAGCTTGCCCCTCCCCTGCTGCCCATCCCCACCCCCATCCCGGCCGACTCGCTCCTCGCCGCCATCGACCACGGCGACTACCGCTCCATCCCCGCCCTGACCCAAGGCCGTTGGCTCATCCAAGTAGTCGACAGCACCCCCTGGGTCGGCCAGCGTACAGGCCACACCTACGGCCATTACCGACAGGAACTCATCCGCACCCACAACGGCCTCAGCCCCGACCGCCCAGCCATGCCCTATAGCGCCACCCCGTCGCGCCCACACCTCTTCGGCCGCCCCATCGGCACCGACACCGCCTTCCTCCTCGCCAACATCACCCTCCTGCGCCACCCCGCCTCAACCCACAAAACCTACCTCCTCAACCTCGAAGGCCAACTCCGCGCCACCCTCCGCTCCGTCGCCGTGGCCACTCCCCAGTCCGACATGACCGACGACCGCATCATCCGCATCTACCACTGCGCCTCCGTCACCCTCGACAGCCTCACCCTCCTCGGCACCTACTCCCGCACCAACCACAGCGGCTACGGCCTCCTCATGGACAACTGCCGCGACACCCGCGTGCTCCACCTCCACGCCCGCTCCAACTGGGGCATCTTCGGCACCAACAACATGCACACCACCATCCTCTCCCACTGCAACTTCGACCGCTTCGACATCCACTGCTACGGGCGCGACGTCACCTTCCGCCACTGCACCCAATCCCACAGCTACAACCAGTTCTCCTCCGTCGTCGGCACCATCGCCTTCGACAGCTGCACCTTCACCGACTTCACCCCCCTCCTCATCGAACCCTCCTACAACGCCTACCCCCACTTCCTCCTCCTCATGCACGACTGCCGCTGGCACCTCACCCGCCAACGCCACACCCTCATCAACGCCGGCCACCACGACACCCTCCTCCCCTCCCGGCCCGAACTGCGCACCAAATGCCTGCCCGACATCTTCATCGACGGCCTCACCCTCAGCGGCCCGCTGCTCCTGCGGCCCCTCCTGCTCCACTACGGCGGAGCCGTGGCCCCCCGGCCCGTGGGCGGCATCCGGCACATCATCGTCACCCGCCTTGCCGCCTCGCGCCTCATGCCCTGGCCCTTCATCCTCTCCGACAAGAAAGTGCCGCTCGCCAACCCCGTCACCCTCTTCGCCTCCTCCCACACCGGACGCCCCCTCCGCGCCTCCACCCTGCCCTCTCTCTAACTCCGCCATTTACACACTACTTTGTTTCTATTTATACACTATTTATACTCTGAACAAGAAACAAACAAGCGTCTAAACCAAGGCCAACTCCAACACAAAGAGCGGACATGCCGCGAACGGCCAACCCGCGCCCCGCGAAAGAAAAAGTTTCGACAAATGAAAAATAAATAGTATCTTTGCAAAATAAAACAGACATCACCGATACATAATAACAAACAGAAATATTAAACACATACAGCCATGAAAAAGATAGTTTTAATGATGGCCCTGATGCTGGCCACAATGACTGTGAAGGCAAACAACATCCTCTATTTCACCTACAATCAGGCGTTGCGCACGGTGGCATGTCTCAACGGGCAGGACGAACTGATGATTTATTGCGGCTATGAGGACGAGCTGCCCACCTATGTGCTTATCAACGAGGTGTGGGCAGAGCAGATCGGCTCATCGTTCTATGAGATATGGCTCTACGGCTACGATGCCTACACGGGCGAGGAGATATACATGCCCATCGACCTGGAGTGCATCTACCTGCTGCAGAGCGGCAAGATTTACAGCGCGGCGCAGTACCTGCGTTTCCGCACCACCCATGCCCGACCCACGTTCGTATGGGCCATGCCGCCCTACAATCCCTTTGTGCGCGCGCCGAGGCCCACGGTGTACTACTACACCTACCACTATGACATCCACCGTCCGGGATGGCACTGGAGACACTATCCGCACATCCACTATCACCCCTACTACCTCCGCCGCCCCGGGGTGCCGGCGCCGATGCCTCCCAAGCCCTACACTCCCGGACGCGAATACCCCGGCTACCACACCACCGAACATGGCTACCAATACGACAATCTGCCTCTGGTGGGCCGTGTCACAGCCCCACGGTCGGCCACAACGGTGCAGAACAACCCCACCGGACGTAGCGGCAACCGCATAACCAGCGACCGCAAGAGCAACACCGTCACCACCACCGACCGTGTGACAGGCAGAGGCTCGACCGTCAACGCCCCAAGCCGCACGGAATCGCTCAGCGGCCGCGGCACACGCGACAACACCGAGACCACGCGCGGCGACGGCAACACCTCGCGCAACGGGAACACCACCACCCGCAGCGGCAGCAGCACTTCGCGCAGCGGTGACGCCAACACTTCGCGCAGCGGCAGCACCACCACCCGCAGCGGCATCAGCACTTCGCGCAGCGGCGACGCCAACACCTCGCGCAGTGGCAGCACCACCACCCGCAGCGGCAGCAGCACTTCGCGCAGCGGCAACGACTCGGGCGTGACCAACCAGCGCAGCGGCAGCAGTACCGAGACCCCCTCAACACGGAGCAGCAGTTCCTCGTCGCGCAGCAACGTAGGTTCCACCAGCCGCGACGACAACAGCAAATCTTCTTCGTCCTCCAGCCGCAGCAGTGCCAACCCCTCGAGCAGCACACGCAGCTCGTCGGCCACCACCCGCACCTCCTCCAGCTCCTCGAACAGCCCGAGCCGCGGCAGCAGCACCTCCCGCTCCTCTTCAACCCGCAGCGGCAACGTCACTGCCACCCCCTCAACCCGCAGCACCGACAACTCCTCGTCCACCTCACGCTCCAGTTCCTCCACTTCGACACGCAGCGGCCAAAGCACCTCACGCGGCACCGCCACGCGCATCAACACCAACAGCCGCAACTGACATTGGACGACACGGATAATAACGAACCTGACAATATGGCTATAAAGGAAAGCGAATTGGTACTGGCTCCCGACGGGAGCCTTTACCACATACATCTCACGGGCGATATGCTGGCCGACAACGTATTGCTGGTGGGCGACCCCACAAGGATTGAGATGTTCAAAAAAATATTCGACACCATCGAGCTCGAAACATCGAACCGCGAAATCCACGCGTTTACAGGCCGTTATCACGGCACCCGGTTTACGGCCCTGTCCACCGGCATGGGGTGCGACAACATCGACATCGTGGCCACAGAACTCGATGCCGCAGCCAATTTCGACCTCGCCACACGCAGCCCTCTGCCCCACCACCGCGCACTCAACCTGGTGCGAATCGGAACGAGCGGCTCGCTGCAAAGGGAGATGGAGTGCGGCAGCCTTGTGGCCGCGCGCTATGCCATCGGGCTCGACGGGCTGCTGAACTACTATGTGCACGACACCAAAGGATTTGAGCCAGCGATGGAGGAAGCATTCGTCCGGCACATGGGGCTCAACCCCCGGCTGGCCACCCCTTATTGTGTTGCTGGAAGCAAAAGGCTGCTGGACTGCGTGGCGGCGGACATGCACACCGGCATCACCGTCACCGCTCCAGGTTTCTACGGACCTCAGGGGCGGCACATACGCCTGGCACCAAGCATCGACAATCTCAACGAACGGTTGGCACAGTTCAGCTGGGATGGCACACCGGTCACTAATCTCGAAATGGAGACCTCGGCCATATACGGTTTCGCCCAAGCCTTGGGCCACGAGGCACTGACCGTCTGCCTCATCATTGCCAACCGCCCGGCAGGCACGTTTATGAACGACTACCATGCCGCCATGCAACAAACAATAGGAACAATCATCGAAAGACTTACAAGACAATGAAAAAGATAGTTTTATTCTTGCTGGCCGTCGCCACCGGCACGATGGCATGGAGCCAGGTGCAACCCGACTATATTCCCGAACAATTGGGGCGCGACGCCCACCATATCATACAGTCGCTCGGCGCCTTTGTGGGCAACGAACGCGCCGAAAGCCAGTCGTTCGACATCACCTATATGCCCGCCGGAAACGGGGTGGAGGGCGTGATGATTATCAACACGGCCGACTATAGGTGCACGTTTAAGCTCGACGGCCAGTACGACATTTGCTATGAGCTCACCATCGACATCCGGTCGAAGGAATTCCTGGACCAGTTCTACAACCTCTTTGCTGTGTACCGCACTGAAAACAAGGACGGCCACAGGATAATGAGCTTCGGCAACGAGAAGCTGCGCATCAGCGAAACACCATCCACCACCTCCCGATTCAGAAGTTTCAAATTCACCATCGAATAGCAAACACCTTCCATCCAGCCTTTTAGAATGTATTCAAAATATTGTTTTACAACAAATTACAAATAAAGAAAGTCTTTTTCCGCTCTGACATGAGAACTCCCAAAACGCTGCATTAAACTTACAATCAAAGAAATAGATGATACACTGAATATGGAGGACATCTAAGTCATCGAAAAAAGGCATCGTTGGAATATAAAAAGAGTGTTTTTGAAGTCGACTTTGAGCATCGGTTGAAGAAAAAAAAGAAATAAAGTGTATCAGGATTCACCAACAAAAAACTATTAATCAACCACATAATAAACACTTGAAAAAAAAATTCATTACAGGGACGGAAAAAGGGATGGTATATGAAATAATTTTAGTATTTTTGCAAAGTCGAAATAATGCCGAAATGTAGGTTAAAGGGTTCTGCCTACACAAGGCCAATTAAAAGGTATAAATAGAACCCAGATTAAATTTATACATAACACAAAACAATGAAAGAAAATCTTAAGAAGGAGTACGACACTCCACTGGTAGAAGTGCTGCGGGCACGCGTTGAAAAGGGTTTTCAAGTTAGCGGCGGTGAGTTGCTTCCCACCGGCACCAATGAGAACCTGATTAGTAGTGGCGAAACCCATGACGGCAGCGACTTCGATTAATCAATTAACAAACCAATAAAAAATTTTCAAAGAAAGATGAAAAAAACTTTATTGTCCATTTTCTCTGTAATGACCCTCGTCATGGGTATGACTTCTTGCAACAAAGATGCAAAAGAAGAGAATTATGGTTTCACCGCTTCTATGGAAGCAGTCACTGATGAGGATGGCAAGACCTACATTGACGGTGTCAATGTGAACTGGGAAAACGGCGACCAGGTTGCTATCTATGGTTCTACCGGTTGCGGTATTTTCACCGCTGTTCCTCACAATGACAATCTGACTATCGCTGACCTGACCAACGGTTCCGCTAACCCTGGTGAGGCCGATTACAGTTCATTCTATCCTGTGAGCATCAGCAATTCTAAACATCAGTTTACTATGCCCGCCGTTCAGACCACTACCGACGGCCAGCTCAAGTATTTCCCGATGTACGCAGAGTCTGACACCAAGGACCTTCTCTATAAGAACCTCCTCGGCGCTCTGAAGATTCATCTCACTTCTGCTACTCTTCCCGCTGTAAAGGCTGTCGAAATCACTACCCCTGGTTTCATCATCAACGGTACCTACACTGCTAAAATGTACGGCGCCGCCCCCACTATGCGTCTGGACGCCAATGGCACCAGCACCACACGTCTGGAGTGCGAGACTGCTCTCAGCATCGCCAACGGTCGTGACTTCTTCATTGCTATGCCCCACGCCACTTACACGGCTCTGCAGATCAATGTATACGATGAAGATAACAACGTGATTGCCACCAAGACCCTTAAAGCTGGCAAGAGCATCCAGATTCACCGTAGCCAAGTCACCAATATCAACCTCAGCCTCTAAGAGTTGCTGAACGTTGATGACACTTCTTCCTGCCTTAAGCAGGATTAAAAAGAGAAAAACGGTACTATGAACACAAGAAGATAGTACACTTACACAAAGAGAAAGGATGACCGGAAAGTCATCCTTTCTCTTTTGTAACGAAGTACGTTCTCGGCACAGGCTACCATGATAGCATTCATTGACACAGAGGTAAGCATATCCCGCCAAAGAATACAGGACATCGGAGCCATCCGCGAAGATGGCGCTGTCCTGCACACCCATTCTGTGTCCGAACTGATGGACTTTATCAAAGATTGCACGGCTATTTGTGGTCACAACATCATCCATCATGACCTCCAATATCTGACCATCCAGCTGCAACAAGAGACCGTAAGGCTTGAAAACTACGTATTTATCGACACCCTTTATCTCTCGCCGCTGCTTTTTCCGAAGAAACCATACCACCACCTTGTCAAAGACGACAAGCTGCAATCGGACGGCCTCAACAATCCCGCGAACGATGCGCGAAAGGCACGCGACCTCTTCAATGACGAGTTGGCAGCCTGGCACCAACTCTCACCTGCCCGCCAAACCATCTATCATTCCCTGCTGCACTCAATCCGAGAGTTCAGCGGTTTCTTCCGTCACCTTGCCTTCAAACCCATTCAATCCGATGTGGCCAGCCTGATAGCCACCGAATTCAAAGGACGAATATGTGGCAATGCCCATCTCGAAAGCGTAGCCAAGCACTACCCGCTGGAGCTTGCCTATTCCCTTGCCGTGATCGGAGCTGACGACATGTTGTCCTTGACTCCTGCATGGGTCATGCGCAACTACCCCAAGGTGGCCAACGTGATGAACTTCCTGCTCAACACTCCGTGTGGCCAATGTGACTACTGCCACCGCCGATTAGATGCCCACCAAGGCCTGGAAGACTTTTTTGGCTACGACCAATTCCGTACATTCGATGGCGTTCCCATGCAGCAGCAAGCCGTCGAGGCCGCCATCCGGGGCGAATCAATCCTCACCATCTTCCCCACTGGTGGAGGCAAGTCGCTCACCTTCCAACTTCCCGCCCTCATGGCAGGTCGCAACAGCCATGGCCTCACCGTGGTGCTGTCCCCCTTGCAGTCGCTCATGAAAGATCAGGTGGACAACCTCATGGAACGAGGTATCAGCGAGGCCGTCACCATCAACGGGCTTCTCGACCCCATCGAGCGGGCGTCGGCCTGCGCACAAGTGGCCGACGGAACAGCCAACATCCTCTATATTGCTCCGGAGATGCTCCGTTCCAAAACCATCGAACGTCTCCTGCTGGGGCGTACCGTGGTGCGGTTTGTCATCGACGAGGCTCACTGTTTCTCCGCATGGGGTCAGGATTTCCGAGTCGACTACCTATATATCGGCGACTTCATACGCCACCTCCAGGAGCAGAAACAGCAGCGCCAACCCATAGCCATTTCCTGTTTCACTGCCACCGCCAAACAAAAAGTCATAACCGACATCTGTGACTATTTCAAGCAGAAACTGGGGCTGACCCTAAAGGTCTTTGCCGCAAACTCCGAGCGTCAGAACCTGCGCTATTCAGTCATCCATGCCGAGACAGTGGAGGAAAAATACCGTCAGCTGCGAAATATTATCATGTCCCACCGCTGCCCCACCATCATCTATGTGTCGCGCACCCGTCGCACCATACAGCTGGCCCAGCGGCTCAAGTCCGACGGCATCACGGCGCTCCCCTTCAATGGCCGCATGGAGGTTGCACAAAAGATTCAGAACCAAGAGGCCTTCATGAAAGATAAGGTGCAGGTCATTGTCGCCACCAACGCCTTTGGCATGGGGGTGGACAAAAGAGACGTAGGGCTGGTGATACACTTCGACATCAGCGACTCGCTCGAAAACTACGTCCAAGAAGCCGGACGCGCAGGACGCGACCCCCATTCCGAAGCCTCCTGCTACGTGCTCTACAGCGACAACGACCTCGACAAGCACTTCATTCTTCTCAACCAGACCAAGCTCAGCATCAGCGAAATACAGCAGGTGTGGAAAGCCATCAAAGACCTCACCCCCCAGCGCCCGCAAGTGAGCTGCTCGCCACTCGAGATAGCCCGCCAAGCCGGCTGGGGCGACGACGTGACAGACATCGACACCCGCGTCAAAGCAGCCATATCCGCCCTCGAAGAGGCCGGCTTCATAAAACGAAACAACAACGTCCCTCATATCTATGCCACAGGCATTACCGTGGCCAACATGGACGAGGCCCGACAACGGCTCACCCGTTCCAACCTCTTCGACAAGACCACCCGCGAGGAGGCCGTCCGCATCATCAGCTCCCTCATCAGCTTCCGTTCAAAAGCCAGTCCTTCCGACAACTCCATGGCCGAAAGCCGGATAGACTATCTGGCCGACATCCTTGGCATGAGCAAAGAAACGGTCATCCGAAACGTCAGCCTGATGAAACAAGAGGGAATCCTTGCCGACACCAGCGACATGCAAGCCTGGATCGACAAAACCACCATTGCCCGCGACCTCAACAACACCCTCCAGTTGGAGCGCTTTGTCCTTTCCCAACTCGGCCCCGACACCATCACACTTAACTACAAACAGCTCAACCAGTCAGCCCTCGAAGCAGGCATAACCTACAGCACCCCCCGCCGTATCAAGACCATCATCAACTTCCTCACCCTCAAAAACTACGTGCGCAAAGAAGACCATCGCCGAGCCGAAACCCTCAACATCCAACTCCTCGCCGACCCTGACACCACCTCCAAACGATACCAAAAACGGGCACTCCTGTGCCGCTACGTAGTCAATAAGCTGCAAACACAAGCCTTGAACAAACGAAACGCCGACCCTCAAAGCCCTGAGAAAAAGCCAATCCACAAATTCGCCGACTCTCAACTCGTCGACTTCTCGGTGGTGGGGATGCTGCAAAACTACACCAAAAGCACCCTCACTTTCAACTCCGCCGATGCCCCGACCCTCGACGACATGCAGGAAGCCCTCCTCTACCTCTCCAAAACAGGACTCCTCAAAATCGAAGGAGGCTTCCTCGTCATCTACAACACCCTTCAACTCTACCGCAAAGCCGACCGCCGAGCCCGCTATGGCAAAGAACAATACCGCCTCCTTGACGAGTTCTACAAACAGCGCATCCGTCAAATCCACATCGTAGGCGAATATGCCAACCTCATGGTCCGCGACTACGATGCCGCCCTCCAGTATGTACGCGACTACTTCTCGCTCGACTTCCGCCGCTTTATCAACAAATACTTCAAAGGCGACCGCTCGGTCGAGATAGCCAAAAACATCACCCCCGCCAAATACCACCAACTCTTCGACCTCCTCTCGCCCCAACAGCTCGACATCATCAACGACAAACAGTCGCGCCTCATCGTCGTGGCCGCTGGCCCCGGCAGCGGCAAGACACGCGTCCTCGTCCACAAGCTGGCCTCTCTCCTCCTGCTCGAAGATGTCAAACACGAGCAACTGCTCATGCTCACCTTCTCCCGCTCGGCAGCCACCGAATTCAAGCAACGCCTCATCCAGCTGGTGGGCAACGCAGCCCATTTTGTCGACATCAAAACCTTCCACTCCTTCAGTTTCGACCTCATCGGCAAACAAGGCAACCTCGACGAAGCCGCCAACATCGTGCGGCAAGCCGCCGACATGATAGAACACGGCGAAGTGGAAGAAGCCAAAATCGCCAAAAGTGTGCTGGTCATCGATGAAGCCCAAGACATGGACAACGACGAGTACCGGCTGGTCCTCGCCCTCGCCTCGCGCAATGAAGACATGCGCATCATAGCCGTGGGCGACGACGACCAAAACATCTACACCTTCCGGGGCTCGGATTCCGCCCACCTCCGCTCGCTCGTCAACGACCACCACGCCACCTTCTACCAAATGACAACCAACTTCCGCAGCGCCCCCTCAATCGTCGACCTCTCCAACCGCTTTGCCAAACTCCTGCCCCACCGCCTAAAGACCGACCCCTGCACCTCAGCCCGCACCGACCCCGGCTCCGTCGTCGTCCACCGCTCCGACACCTCAACCCTCCTTCCCCTTCTGGCCGACCACCTGGTGGCCCACCCCCTCGGCGGCACCACTTGCCTGCTCACAGCCACCAACGACCAAGCCCTCCAGGCCTCGTGCCTCCTCCGCCACCGCGGCCTTCAGCCCCGACTCATCCAAACCCTCTCCAGCTTCCGCTTCATCCATCTGGCCGAGACGCGCTACTTCCTCAAACAACTCGACCGCCTGGCCTCCTCCACCATCACCCGCGACCAATGGAACCATGCCAAACAGCTCACCCTCAGTGCCTACTCACAAAGCGCCTGTCTTCACCTCTTGCACACCTTCTTCGCCCAATTCGAAGACACCCACCGCACCATCTATCGCAGCGACATCGACGAGTTTCTGCTCGAATCGGACATCGAAGACTTCACCCTCACCCCTTCCAACACCGTCACCGTCTCCACCATCCACAAAGCCAAAGGCCGTGAGTTCGACAACGTCTTTCTCCTCGCCTCCTTCCACTCCGACATCACCGAAGAAAACCTCCACGCCCTCTACGTGGCCATCACCCGTGCCCGCAACCACCTCGCCATCTTCACGGACAACTCCCTCTTCGCCCCACTTGCTCCCGAGGTGCGCCACAGCCTCCCTCCCCTCCCGCCGCAACCCCTCTGCATCGGCCTCACACACCGCGACGTCTACCTCGACTTTTTCCGCGACAAAAAGAACCTCATCCTCAGTCTCCGCAGCGGCCAATCCCTGCTCTACAGCGACGGATTCCTCTTCACCACCCAAGGCCAATGCGTCCTGTCCCTCGCCAAATCCATGCGAGCCAAAATCTCCTCGCTCTTTGCCAAAGGCTACACTGTCACCAATGCCGAAATAAGCTTCATTGTGGCCTGGCAACCCAAGGGAGACAACCAGGAATACGCCGTCTGCCTCGCCAACCTCTACCTCGACCACTCTCCGCATCCCCTTGGCCCCTGACGCCGCCCCCTCCGCCCGACTCCCGCGCCGCCTACTCGAGTTCCCCGTTCCTTCTTCGATAATTTATCGAAGAAGGAACGGGGAACTCGAGGGGACAGAACACCGACCGGGAGCAAAAAGACACCTTCCATCACCAATTTACAACAAATAATAATCCCCCAACCATGTCCCGTCCTGTGGCAGACTGCCTGCCACTTTCCGAACGCCGTGAATGCTTTCCCACAACGAAAAAGTCGCTATGTGCGATTTTTTTTGTATCTTTGCAAGTTTTTAATCAACACCTCAATCGATGCAAAACATTAGAAATATTGCCATTATTGCGCACGTCGACCACGGCAAGACCACCCTCGTCGACCGTATGCTGCACCAGGCACAACTGTTCCGTGAAAACCAAGAGACCGGCGAACTCATCCTCGACAACAACGACCTCGAGCGCGAGCGGGGCATCACCATCCTTTCAAAAAATGTCTCCATCCGCTACAAGGGATATAAAATCAACATCATCGACACCCCTGGCCACAGCGACTTCGGTGGCGAGGTGGAACGCGTGCTGAACATGGCTGACGGCGTGCTGCTGGTGGTGGACGCCTTCGAAGGCCCTATGCCGCAGACCCGCTTCGTGCTGCAAAAAGCCATCGAGCTGGGCCTAAAGCCTATAGTGGTGATTAACAAAGTCGACAAACCTAACTGTGACCCCGAGCTGACGCAAGAAGCCGTCTTCGACCTCATGTTCAACCTCGGCGCCACCAACGACCAGCTGGACTTCCCCACCGCCTACGGCTCGGCCAAACAGGGCTGGATGGGTCCCGACTGGAAGACCCCGACGGAGGACATCAGCTACCTCATGGACCTCATCATTGAGCACATCCCCGCACCGCACGTCAGCGAGGGCAACACCCAGATGATGCTCTCGTCGCTGGACTATAGCAGCTACCTCGGACGCATAGCCGTCGGCCGTCTGAACCGCGGCACCCTTCAAGCCGGGCAGCCTATCACCCTCGTCAAGCGCGACCAGACCCATATATCCAGCAAGGTGAAGGAACTCTACACCTTCGAAGGCCTCGGCAAGGAGCGCACCAAGAACCCCGTCGAGGCTGGCGAGATATGCGCCGTGCTGCTGGATCTGGACAAGAATGTCCTGTTCGAAATCGGCGACACCATCTGCGACAGCGAGAACCCCGAGCCACTGCCTCCCATCAAGGTCGACGAGCCGACGATGAGCATGCTCTTCACCATCAACAACTCGCCTTTCTTCGGCAAGGAGGGCAAGTTTGTCACCAGCCGCCACCTGCGCGACCGCCTGTTCAAAGAGCTGGAGAAGAATCTGGCCTTGCGCGTGGAGGAGACCTCCTCGCCCGATTCCCTGCTCGTCTACGGGCGCGGCATCCTGCACCTCTCCATCCTTATCGAGACCATGCGCCGCGAAGGCTACGAGCTGCAAGTGGGTCAGCCCAAAGTCATCATCAAGGAGATTGACGGCAAGAAGTGCGAACCCGTCGAACAGCTCACCGTTCTGGTGCCCGAGGAGTTCAGCTCCAAGGTCATCGACGTTGTCACCCGCCGCAAAGGCGAGATTGGCACCATTGACACCAAGGGCGACCGTGTGCAGTTAGATTTCATGATTCCCTCGCGCGGCATCATCGGACTGCGCAACACGCTCCTCACCGCCACCAATGGCGAGGCTATCATCGCCCACCGTTTCTCGGGTTTCGAACCCTGGAAGGGCGAGATGGACGACCACAAGATGGGTGCCCTCATCGCCAAGGAGACCGGCGAAGCCACAGCCTACAGCATAAGCAAGTTGCAGGACCGTGGTCCCTTCTTCATTGAACCCGGCGACCACGTATATGCCGGCCAGGTGATTGGCGAAAGCCTCCGTCCGGGCAACGACATTGTTATCAACGTCGTCACCGCCAAGAACTTGACTAACATGCGCAGCAAGAGTGCCGACGACAAGTCGACCACCATCCCGCCCATCAAGTTCTCGCTGGAGGAGGCCATGGAATACATCCGCGACGACGAGTATCTGGAAATCACCCCCTCGTCGCTCCGCATCCG
>Ga0247611_10001219_pt1 | contig 46710 bp, 67 predicted proteins | sample 177DNAGHGhighgp2_FD_192422 | JGI IMG/M metagenome (GOLD analysis project Ga0247611, IMG submission 192422) | Sheep rumen microbial communities from Palmerston North, Manawatu-Wanganui, New Zealand - 1770 DNA GHGhigh gp2 | ecosystem: Host-associated > Mammals > Digestive system > Stomach > Rumen... | reverse complement strand
TCTGGAGAAGGTTTTTCTTCTCGCAAGGAGTCGTTGTTTCAGGGGCGCTAGGCTCTGCCTGAGGTTTCGTGTTATACTCGTTGTTGTTGTTGAACTGGCGATTCATCTGACCACCATTGTTCTGCTTGTTGTTCTCGTTCATTGTCGTACTTGTTTTAAATTAAACTTATATACTGTTTTACGTTTATAATCGAGTAACGTTTCGAAAGTTAATTAGGTATAATAACTTATAGTTAAATAAAGGATTGGATTCGAACCATATCAGTACATATCTTTAAATACATACACCCCTTAATCCTGGGCTTTATTCACTACACTAATAAGGCTATAAATGCTTTTTGGACGGTAAAAATTAAACCCTTATAAATATGGAAAAATGTAAGGAAATAAGACTGAAAGAGTATTTTTTACTAGAAGCTCAATGTGGAGTTCTTGGGCTCGGAATAGAATCAGATGTATATGGATTAGGGCCCGACAAGGTTATTATAACTGCAGAAGATCGCTTTTCTATACCTGGAAACCGTGAATTTGACTTCTACATCCCTTGTATTGGATTAAGGCTCTCTAGAAGTTACTCAAAGGAAACGATAGACAATATCTTTCAGGGGAATATAGATAAAAGTGTATTTCTAAAGCGAGCCCTAAATTCAATTATAGTGGAGATAGATTCGACAATGGAAAGACTTGGGCAGCTAGAAGAACTAAGAGATAAGATAAAGAAAATGCTGCAAAAAGAAATAGAGGAACAATAAAGTCCTCTATTTTATTTTGACCTTAAGCTCTTTTCCGTTCAGTACTGAGATGACTAAGGTGTCAGCGTCCATATATGACAGATCTATCCAAGACTCAACGTCCTCTTTCTTTCCTATTATTGCTTTAACCTCTCTACCATCGAGTTTAAGATATTCTCGTATTTCCTGAGCATGCTTTTGGTCAGGATCGTATCCATTAAACTCAAACTGGCATAGATTATAGATGCCTGGGAGAAGATTATCGAGTTGTAGGAGAATCTTGGTCTTATTAAAGTACTTATCCAATCTTCCACTACAAATATTCACCGCATCTCTCTCACAATCTTCAAAGAGACATATATCCCTGCAAATTCCCTTTAGATCGTCTAGATATAATTGCCCAACGATTTCTCCAACCTTTTTCATCTCCCTTCCAAAGTCATTATCTCCAAATCTGACAGCAAATGACCAATCTTTATACTTCTCTGGTATAACTGGAAGGGCGAAAGTTGAAATTATATTATCTGGAATCGCTGCCACATAATAATCATCAATATCAGAAGAAGCCTCAGAAGCAACATCTATTAACCCCTCTTTTGTCCTAGGTGCATGTTCAAGGCTATAATTAAACTTAGTGAAATGAAACTCCCAAGGCCTCATCTCCCAACCAAGACTATCATACTCCCGGATAAAATCAGAAGTCTTCTTTCCAGACTTAATATAATCTTCAAGGCCAGGGAAGGAGGCGAGAATGTTGTTGTACTCCTCGATTTCCTCCTTTCTCATAGCCTCTCCTTGTGCTCTTATATCATCATCAGGTAGTTTTTTCCAGGCCCAATCTCTAAGCGGTCTCATTTAGAATCCACTTTACAGTTTCTGAAATCATTTTCCCATCGGCAGTAGGAAATTTATCACGAAGAGCCTTTATGTATTTACCCATCATCTTAATATCCTTTACGTCGATAATTTCTCTGGCGGCAGCTTCGATAGTGTCTCTGGAAATTTCGGCCGGGAGAAATTCTTTGATAATCTCTGCCTCCATAAGTTCATTTTCGGCCAGGTCCTCTCTTCCACCTGCCACATACTCTTTAGCGGCATCATTCCTTTGAGATACCAGTTTCCTAAGAATTTGTATCTCGGCCGTTTCATCCAGAGGCTTTGCATTTTTGGCGGTTTTGAATTCCATCTCGGCTGTCTTAATACCTCTCAATACGGCAAGTCTAGTTTTATCACCTGCCTTCATTGCCTCTTTGATCTTTTCGTCTAAGTTAATCATTTGTGAATTTGAATTTAAAATAATAAACTCCACCATCGACAGAAATAAGACGATAATTAAGAACCTGGTCGATAAAGTTCAGAACCGCCTCTATCCAACTCCCAGTCCTATCATACTCAGAAGATATCCAAGAACAACAGAGGTCGGGGGTTCTAGTTTTACGATCTACCATTCCTTTATCGTAGAACTTCTCAACTATTTCTGTCGTATTTCCTAGGCTCGACATTACAATAACCTTATAAAGTCCTCCTCTATTCATTCTTTAAAAAGTAATAACGAGGGTCTGAAGTCCGATAAACAACCATTCTATATCCAAGAGTGTTCTCAATGAGTTCGACAGCTTCTCTACTCGAAATCATAGAATCACCCAGAATTTGCTTAATTACTTCTTTGACTGTATTCGTAATTTCCTCTTTAAAATCACTCCCCTCTAGAGCACGAATAAGGCTGGCATAATCAATATAACCATCAATCTTCAAATTAATACCCTTTAGTGTTGTTTCCATTGTGGTCTAGTCCAAGTATTATTATTGCGTTATTAGCTTTTATATAGTCTAGCCCTACTACTTTTCTCTCAGCCAGCATTTTCTCCAACTCCTCTCGGGCTGTTCTTGGTGATGCTTGTTTTGTGTATCGGCTGCATTCCCAATCAATCATCATAGCTTCCCAGTCTTTCTCACCAGGATACTCTAGATGATGCCTTGAGTGTGCCCGATGAAATTTCTGTACTTTCTCATAGGACATAAATAGCTTTAACCACGGCTTCTCAAAATCATGAAAGAGATATTTAAACTTCCATCTCTTACACACTAGGGCGACCATGTTAAAGGCACACCAATGAGCAAACCAATACGGGAAACTGCTTCTATCTTCTTTAGTAAACATATTCATCAACACTTATGCCCGACCACTTAAACCAATCTGCAACTAGATGACGGTGACAGAATTTCTCAGGCGACTCATAACAAACCAGAGCCACGTCCTTTCCACCACTCATCCTTTCAAGATCATTATAAACTGATATAGGAATAAGAGCATCTAGAACAGTATCTTTATACATACCTTCGAAATACTCCTGATCTTCGTTCTTATTATATTTCCACTCAATCCACCACCATTTAAGAGGCGCTAAGGGTGGATAACTAAGACCTTCCCAACCCTTCGGAGCTTTCCCACAGATTGCGATTGGAACTATGTCTTCTGGCAAGTTTCTTAGGTTCGCAAAATAAGTCGTATAAATCTTCATCGATTGTAAATCTTACTTTCTTTTTACTACACTCTTTTATGAAGTCTTTTCTAGTCGGAGCATCGAAGACTGGACCGCACCAATATGATGATCTTTTTCTATCTTCAAGTACCTGCATATAGATACCACAACGATCACCAAATTCATGATAGTCCTCTTCATTATAGATTCTCTCGGCTTCTTCCCTCATCTGTTCTTTGGTAAGTTTTGGTTCAAACCAACAGCTAAATTCCGTCGGCCATACGTGCCAATGACCAGGTAAAACTTCTTCCTCTAGTTTAGTCAGCTCACGAATTCTACCAGCTCTTAGTAATTTAAAAAGAACTCCGTAATCTTTGCTAACTATTGTCATCCGCCTATATGATATTTTCCACAAAAGCTACATTTATACGGGGTCTTACCTTTAATGCCTGCCCTGTTTATAAAGTCCCAAGCATCTGACTCCGACTCAAATGTTTTCTTTACTCTCTTATATTTTCCCGTTCCTGTCCAGTGTTCGTTCAGTCCACTAGGTAAGCGCATAATTCCTCCTTTAACTCAAGAGGTATAAGATTTCCAGGCTCTTCAATCTTCTTAAGAAATCCTGGCATCTCTTGTATATACTTGTCATAAAGGCTAGATCCCTGAGACTTGGCGAACTCTATATTAGCCAATCGATCACAGGCCTTAATGAACGGAGCATAGCCAGTCTCTCGAATTCCTTTATAATACTCTTCGCCTGCTCGTTCTGCTCTTGTCCTGCCCTTATCGTTAGTACAGGCATAAACAATCTCGGCGACCATATTAACATAGAATTCATCTGAGAACACTTTCCTAGCATCCCGTTTAAGATCATTGTAGGTATAACTAGGAACATCCTCTAAGGTATCATGAAAAACAGCTGCCATCTCCAAGGTTCGTAGTAAATCTGGATCTTCCCCATAGAATTTTTCATAGGTTTTTACTTTCTCCAGAACTTTTCTCAGATGATAGACATAAGGATTGTCCCCATATCTCTGATTCCCATGAAGGTCCGAAGCTCTTGACAACAACCAGTCATCTCCATGTTTGAGCATATCGTACCTACTGAAATCGAAATCAAGCTTAGGTGCTATAAATATTCCATAGCAAATAATCAGTGCTATAATTATAATTCCTAAAACTATTTTCATAACTTTCTTCGTTTTACATAGATAAGGTTTTATTCTCTTATATATGAAATGGTGTTTGAATTTAAGGAGTTGATGTATGAGTTTGTAATACCACTACTGTTGTATTGTTTGTGGATCACAATAAAAGGACTCAGGAAAGATATAAAACTCTATAAAGATGGTGAGGTATCAAAAGCTGCCATTAGAAGTGGAATCATGTTAATCATTCTGCAGTCTCTTTGTGTAGTCTGGGATGTTCTATGTTGGCTAGTTCTTGAGTTATGCTAATATTTGCACTTCTATTTGGTATGGCTTTATCAATTCTGGTTGTCTTGTTTTTAGAAATAATCAGAAAAACTAAAGAAGATTATGATAAACTCAGTTGGGATAATATAAAACAGGTGCTAGGATTTACGGATGGCGATGTTATAATATGTCTTTTGGCTTTTATATTCTGTTTCTGGGCTTATCTTAGGTTATATATTTTAGAGGGGATATTTTAAAGTCCTCTCTTCGTTTTCCTTATATATGAATAACAATTAAACGTAAAGACCATGATAAACATTAATGGATCGAAATTAAGAATAACCCAATTAAATTTTAGTAGGGGCGATTCAGTTATCCTAGGTATAGATAAAAAGAGCCTACGTTATCAGAGAGTTCTTTTTACCTCTCCAATGTCGTCTGCCGCAACTGTTCTGCCAATCCCGACATCCGATCTCAGTATTCCGAATCAAATTAAACGAGCTGGATATTCTGAGGCATGGGTGATTGAGAAGACAGACACGAAGTATACGAAGGAGAAGTACGACGGATTGGAAAAAGATGTAATGTTAAAGTGGGCTGTCAAATTATTCCCAGAGAAGCTTGATACTGCGGAAATCTTGGTTAGGGCCGTCGACTATGGAAACGTAACGAGAAAGTTCTATGAATCCTACGGGACAGATCTTATTCGTGAGTTCTATAATCTTGTCGGAATGATCTTAGACGGAGCGGTTAAGCCAACGGGAAGAAGTGATAAGAAATACGCACCTCAGTATATCGCGCCGAAGTATAGCATTCTGAACCTGATGAAGGATATTATGGAAGCTAAAGATGTGCAGATTTATACTGATCCAGACTTGATTGGGAAATATAAGAGAATATCCAGAGGTTTGAAACTGACTGGTGAAATAGTTCCCGACAAATGGTGCAAAGTGATTGGTCTGGTAGGAAATAGAACTAGAGCAAACTTAAGTCTCTCTTATCAAACACTTATCAACATTACAATCCCGGAGAATGAGTTTGGGGTTAAGGCGGAGACAAGAGAGCTGAAGACAAATCGTAGCTTCTGTATAGTAAAAGACGGCGTTGTTTGGAGTAAGTGGTTAGGGGTTAAGACGAAGAATACAACCCTCGTAAGAAAGATGACAAAAGCTGGTATTATAAAGTCCAGTATTGTCTATTCCGACGAGTACCTTCTGAATCTTGAATCCCTCCCCGCCATATCCGCATCAGAGATTAGACATATTAGCTCTACTCAGATGGCGAAAGCAGAGGCGGCCGTTGTACTGGATAAAATTGGATCAGCTTGGGCAAGAAGAAAAGACTACATGGAGAAGAAATCCTTAACGGTCTGCCCTAAACTCCCTCAACCAGTTCTATCGGATGCTGACAAATTCCTTCATAGTATCGGGATTTATGGTGACACTTATCTGCCAGTAAAATCAGAGGCAGCAGAAGTAACCAAAACCTATGAAACTTATGAGGTCGTTGGTCAGGTCTATGGTATGTCTGATCCTTCTTCAATTGCTATGAGATATATTAATGGTAAACTTGAAGATGGTCCGACGAAGGCTTGGATAGAGAAGGTTGAAGAGAGACATTCAAAATCAGGCTTATCTTGGGAACAGGAAATTAAGTACTGGGAAGATAAGATGTCCAACGATATTCACCGGCTGAGAGAACTTAAGTATAGGTTCATTCTCGGCAAGACTCTGAAATTCTGCGACCAAAGAAATACAAAGGTTGAGAATGTCCGAGTTGATCTGCCAGTTGGAATGACAATGAATAAGCTAGTCGTATCCTGGAAGATGATAAAAAATAGAGTTGAAGTATGATCTTAGATAACATAGACAAGATAAAGGCACTATTAGTATTTCCTGACGGGGTTTTCTACTACGTCCAGGTCATACAGAGAAAGAAAGAAAATCCAGATCTTCCAGTTAGTGATATGAAACGCTACCAATGTTTTATTACTAGCATGAGAGATTTAGATATTCACCTGCCAAGAATCAAGAAGGTATGTGAAGATTATGCCGCCAGAGCTTATATCAGTCTTATCCCTAGGAGTCTTGAAAAATTAGGAAAAAGATGTCTCCTGGAATATGCAAAAAGAGTAAGCGATGGACTTTATAGTAGAATCTGGGATATACCAAACAGATGTGCTCTCTCCGATGAGGTTAGGTATAGTGGAAGAAAAACTAAGCCCTTCCGAATGCTGGATGTCGACAAAAAAGAAGATGTCGAAGCGGTAAAAAAGAGAATAACTGAGTTTGGCATCAAGATTATTGAAACGATTCCTACGATAAATGGAGCACATATTATTGTAGAAGTATTTAATCCGTCCATCCTTAAGCTTGTGGCAGTTCAGATTAAACAAGAAGATTATACCCTTCCCGACGGACAATCATTTACCATGAGGGCTGAGTGTAATACGATTTTATATGCATCAACGAGTAAATCCTTATAACTGAATGGATAAAAAAGTTATGATAAAGAAACTTATAAACGTACCTGTAGAAACACCAAAAGGAAAAAGAAACGTAAAGTTCTTCCAATTTTCTGGAGAAGACACTGAAGGAGCAAGACCATGTGAACAATTCTGCCCTTATGCGGAATATTGTGATCAGATCCCAGATCCTAGAGATCCTGAAAATAAGGAGAGATCGTTCCTGGACTTTTGTGGTGAGCTGAGTGAAAACGAGGACGAGAAGTATATTGATGTAATTCCGTGTGAGAATTCTATCGAGTCTTCTCTTAGTGATGTTGTTGGTGATGTCTTTCAAACGCTGATTAATAAGAAACATTTAGTCAGTGTTGATAAGGCGATTGATAAGATTTGTCCTGGCTGGTGCGATAGCTATGATCAGGAACATTCAGCCTGTAGAGTAACCAACAAATCCTGTATGTTGACTAACCTCTTCGCAGAAATGAAGAATAAGGAAGAAAAAGAAGAGGCAAAGGACGAAAAGGCGAATGAGTAGCTTTTTTGAAGGTAGTGAAGAAAAACAGTACATACCACCCGATTATGAGAGTCCTCCTGACGATGATCCAGATGATAGCGACGATACTGACCTCGATGAGATAGGGGATGAAGAAGTATCAGACGAAGATGAAGGAAAAGTTGAATCCGAAATTGATAAAATTGAAGAGGAAAAGAAAGTGATAACTGGACCAACATTTGGTGGAGGAGGAAATCAATCTCAACCAAGTAGTCCATGGTCAGCACCTTCATTTGGGAGTGGAGGAAATAACCCTAGTCCATTTGGAGGAAGTAGTAGCCCATGGGGAGGAGGAAGTAAACCTAATATCTGGAATTCTGGAACAACCTGGGGAGGAAGTCAGAATAATAACAATCAGAAAGAACAGATTAATCGTGAAAAGAAGGTAATTTTCTGTGATTTCCTGGATTGTATAGTTGAAACTTGGGATTCTCAGGGTAGACCAGGATATTTGCCAAGAGATATTTATGATCTTAAGGCTAGATTTGAGGTTTGGGCAAAGATTCAAGCCTTTAATCCAGATATGGTATATTCACTAATTCCAATCAATCTAATCCCGAACACAAATGGAGCAGAAGGTTGGATAAAGACGTTAGAGTATTTCTGTTGTTCTCTTAGTGCATATCTTAGAGTTCCGTATTCGAATTGTAAGATCTTGGCACAAACAAAGATAGGACAGCCAAAAGAAGAACTCATTGAATCAATACTAAGCCAGGGTGTAAGTAGAAATGATGCAATCTATATTGGTATCTATTCTGGTCTGGCTGGTCAAAGTAATAGAGATCAGCTAGCCGCCCAAAGATGTAGTATTGATTATATCGATTTAGGAATATTATTAAACAATATGTACTAATGGAGAAACAACGTTGGATTATAGAAAAGGGTAATATTCTTTACCCAATTCACGGGGAGATTCAAATAAGAGAGCTTCCTGGTGGCGGGGTTTGGCAAACATATCAAAGCCCAAACCCTATGGACAAAAGAATAGGTCTACAAAAAGTGGCCGATAAATTTGAGTTCGATTACAAAATCTATAACTTCGGTGGAATGGATATGTTCCCGAAGATTAAGAAGGTATGGAATTCAGAGCAATTTGTAAGCAAAAACCGCAACTTGGGTATAATTTATAATGGAACCAAGGGGACTGGAAAGACTGTAGCTGCAAAATTGCTTTGTAATGACCTCAAATTGCCTGTAATCCTAGTAAATCATACATACGAAGGATTGATTCTAGAGTTTATTCAGTCTCTTGAATTTGAGTGTATCATTTTCATAGACGAGGCCGAGAAAACATTTACAGGAGACGAACAAGAACTTCTCCTTAAGATGATCGACGGCGTTTACAATAAATCTAGAAAGCTTTACATCCTGACAACTAATCGCCTGAGTGTGAACGAGAATCTTATCTCTAGACCTGGCCGTATTAGATATATTCAGGAGTTTGGCAATCTTCCGGCCGATGCAGTCAATAAGTATATAGACGACAACCTCATCGATCAGAGCAAGAAAGACACGATCCTTGAACAAATCGATCTTCTTGAAATCTCCACCATTGATATTCTAAAGGCAATGGTAGAAGAGGTGAATATACTTGGCGAGATCAATAACGACTCTAATCTTAATATCCCCAGAGCTAACTATGCATTCGACGTGCTTTATATGCCTGGCGGTGGAGCGGAGGAAGTTAAAGATGTTCTCGAGTTCTTCAAAGACAAACCAGAGGATGTCAGCGAGTATGACTGGATTAGATCAAGGTGTGGCGATAAGTATCCAGACTATAAAGATGATCCACAGTACGATCGTCTTGAAAGTACCGTGGAAAACCTGGATTCTTGCTATATCACTAAGATTACATCCAGATTTGATAACTTCTTTAGAGGGCAGAGTACAAGTTATGGAGACATAATGATGACTCCTGAAGACGTTGGAAATCCTAAGTTTATGGTTCTCAAGCCAAACTGGGGTGATAACGAGACTTCACTAGTTATGATCCTTAGAAAGAGAGGAAATCCTTCTCTCTATGGAAAACAGCTAGGATTTGGTTCTTGGCCTCCAGTCCTTTAAAAAATAAGCAGAGTTTAATTCTCTGCTTTTTCTTTCATTCCGTTAAAATTCTTATTAACGAGGAGCTAGTCTCCTCAGTTTTAAGAAATTTTAATTTTTATATATAATTATGATTTTTTTAGAAAAAGTTAAGAAAGGTGGAACATATAAACTAGTTCCAATGAAAGGACAGGGGTATGATACTGATCTTAATGTTTCTGCTACTCCTAAATCTGCCTGGTTTGATAGCGATAAGACAATCTTTTCTTGCTATCATCTTACCACAGTATCAAGTACTGGAAAGAAGTTTTATAGAACCTCTTGGGTAAGTGCGGTAGACACAGATAAGTCTAAAGATTATAAAGACTATCTCGATAGACTCGTTGAAAAGGCCGAAGAGGTAGCGAAGGAGGAAGCAGAAAGAGCTGAAAAAGCTAAAGAGGCAGAGATTGTCAAAGAAGAACCCAAAGATACCCTTCTTGATGAAATTTCAAAGGATGAAACATTAAAGGCTCCTAGCAGCACAAAGGATGGTTTCTATGTATCTAATGAGGACTGGTCTTTGTTAGTAAGAAACGTTCAAAAACACGTTAATACTATGATAATCGGTCCAACTGGTTGTGGAAAAACTAGCGTTGTTAGAGAGATCTGTAGAAGAATGGGGAAGAAACTTTATACATTTGATATGGGTACTATGATGGATCCCGTATCATCTCTCCTAGGCGTTCACAGACTCGACAAGGGCGAAAGTGTATTTGATTATGCTAAATTCACCCAGGTTATCAAAGAGCCATGTGTAATCCTTCTCGACGAACTTTCTAGAGCTCCCCTTAGTGCAATGAACGTTCTCTTCTCTTGTCTAGATGACAGAAGAAACTTAAATATCGAAATTGCAATGGGATCTGGCGAAAGAGAGATCGACGTAAATCCTGAAGTTACGTTTATTGCAACAGCCAATGTCGGTGCAGAATATAGTGGAACTAACTCTATGGACCGTGCACTTGTTAATAGATTCTTCCCTCTGGAGCTTGGATGTATTCCTAGCATAGAAGAGAGAAGCGTATTAATGAAGAGGGCCGGTATTAATAAAGATCAGGCTGATATTATCGTCAAGATTGCAAATAATATCAGGTCTCTTAGCAATAAGCAGGAAGTTTCTGTATCACTTTCGATTCGTGAAACCCTGATGGTTGCAAATCTTGTATCCGACGGCTGGTCGATTGGTAAGGCGATGGAAATGATTTATCTGCCGCTTTACGAAGGAACCAAGATGGATGGAGAGAGAAGCATTATTTACAAAACAATTTCATCCTATTAATCGATGTCTCATTATAATAAATGGCACGGTGGGTACTTTTATGGTACCTGGAAACCTGGCAAAAAGGAGGGGGACAAGAAGTCTTCCTCCTCTAGTTCTGATCCATGGAAAGGCAAATATGGCGGGGGCAAAGCAGTTTCTGCGTCTGAATACTATGGATATGACGAAGACGATGCGGTAGATTACGAGAAGGCCTATAGAAGTAGGTATACCTCGTCAATCGGATATTCAGGTATCGGTGGTTCTCTGTATGGTGGATATGGAGGATATGGAGGATATTATAGCGGCAGCAGCTGGGGCGGAGGACATAGTTCATATAGCTATGGAAGTATGCTCTCTGGTGAGAAATTTAAAAACCTGTCTGAGTTAATTATGAAAGCAACGAGAGAAGCAAGAGATCTTATTGTGATTCTTGATTTTCCCTTCACTATCAGAATGAACTTTACGGGCTTACCAAAACCAGCAGCGCCTGGTACTAGAGACATCTTCATTCCGACAAACTACCTAGAGGATAAAAGCATGAGCGACGATGAAAAAGTTAGAACATTCTGTGCTCTAGCCTGTAATGAAGCCGCCCATCTTAAGTACACCGAATACCGAATCTTTAAGACCTTCCAAAGTACTATTGCTTCAAAGGGATTTATGGATGAGGAGAAGGAGTTCATAAATGCTCTCTTTAATATAATCGAAGATGAGAGAGTTGAGGACCTTCTTTTAAAAGACAGGCCTGGATACTTAGAATTCATCGAAAAGGAGAAGCTATATGAATATAATAAGTTTATAAAGGCATGTGAAGATCTGCCTGATACTAAAGCAGGACAGTTCTTACTTAACCTATTCAAGCTTATTAGATTCCCGAAGAACGTTGATATGGACATCATCAACGAGTTCAGTGATCTGTATGAATCCATAGGGTCGATTGTGTCTCCTCTCCCCGACTCAACTAAAGATTCTTGTCAGGTATCGGTAAAGGTATTTGAAGAGATCAATAAAGTTCTCTCGTCTGACAGATTCAAATTCCCTAAGACAGCTGGAAAAAGTACGTCAAGCTTAATACTTGAATTACTTAAGGATATGTCTGGGGCTGCCACCGATGCATATGAGAAAGTAAATGGAGGGTTTGATTCTTCTGACCCAGTCAATATCACAAATAAGTCTAAAATAATGGGCTCTCTGAAAGATGAGAAAACTGGTAAGGTTATTGACGGAATGTGCTATGGCGAAATCTATCTTGGAGAGTCTAAAGATACAATATTCTCTGTTGCAAAAGACAATAGAGATCAGTATGAGAGAGATAAACAAGCCATTTCCAGTTATATCCCATCGATCAGAAAACTTATTCAGGGATATGATAAGAACTTCGACTTTAATATCTTCGGATGTAGGTCAGGCCTGCTTGATACAACTAAACTGGCGGAAGCTTATCAGGGAGTTCCTCAAGTATATGTACGAAAGGGAACCGTTAGAACTAATAAGATTGCCGTTTGTGTATTAATAGATGAATCCGGTTCAATGGGATGTGGTTGGGGATCAATGACCAGAATGCAGTGTGCAAGAAGAGCTGCCATTCTATTAAATGAGGCCCTTAAGAACCAACCTGGCGTAGAGCTATTCATATACGGTCATACGGCAGACCAGCTCTATTCCGGCGCTACCGAGATTAATATCTACAAAGAAGGCAAGACATCTCATCCATTCGCACTCGGATCCGCAAGACAAAAATATGAAAATCGAGATGGGACAGCTATTTATGAAGTAGCAAATCGAGTTAGAAAACTGACTAACAACCATGTCTTGATGTTCGTAGTGTCTGACGGATATCCTGCAGCTCATGGATATGGAGGCGAGAGTGCTATGAGAGATGTCTACAACAAGGTAGAGAAAGTATCTAAGATGGACATTGATGTAGTTCAGATTAGTATCGAATATATTGCTCACGCTGGAAAGATGTTTAAAAACTTCATTGATATCTCTGGTGATGTAGCTAATATGTCAAAGAATCTGTCCAATGTAATTAAAAAACTAATTATCAAAAACAAAAAGACCACTATAACTCAATAATAACCTTATAAGTGTATGAAGATAGCTTGTTTATCAGATGTACACGGTTATATAGAACAGTATAGTGAAGTATTCCCTGGGATCGATCTAGTTATCCTTCCCGGGGATTTTTGTTCTCTAGATCAGCCTGGGGAACAAGAGAAGGAGTGGTCCAAGATTACTATAAAACTTAGAGAAATGTTCCCAGATGCACAAGAGTTCATAGTCGTTCCAGGAAATCATGACTACCTCTTAGACAACCTTAGTAAATCTTGGCAACCCGACTTAGCCTTTAGAAAACTACTTGGGTATGATTTCAAAGTCCTGATTGACGAAAGATACACATTCCTTAATCTCATGACCGGCCAGAGTATAGAAATTTATGGAGCCCCTAGAACTGATCTATGGATGGCATTTCCAGGACTTCATAAAAGAGTTGATATAAGAAGAATACCAGTCGGGATTGATATTCTCGTAACACATGAAGCTCCTAGGTGGTATAGTCTAGAGTGCGTGAAGGAATATGTAGGGAAATATGGGAGTTCTGAACCAGGCAACGAGGAACTATATGAGAGAGTTAGAATAGTAAAGCCAAAGTATCATATCTTCGGGCATATACACAGAAACTGCATGAAGAGTAATGGCAATACGACCTTTATAAACTGCTCTCAAATGAATGGATCTACATTTTCACCTATGGTTAGAATCTTTGAAATATAGCCGCTGAGAGGACATCAAATTCTTATAAGTGATGAATAACTTAGTGCTTTTAGTTAAATTAGTAAAGCACTTTTTTAAAAGGAAAAGTCGGCTTATGTTAGTAAACCGAAGTAGAAATTTATTATATAATGTTATAATGTTAATAAATTTCATTACTATAGGTCTTTTAGATGTACTTTCATCGCGCAGCCAACTATATCGTCTGTCCGGCGCGCAACGACAACTCTATATAGTTGGTTAATTATATTAAAGAAAGACATAGTTGTAGACCTATAACAATTTTCAGTAATTTTATTAATTAATTAAAGTAGATGTATATTGATAAAATTAAAATCAATGAGAAAATTACTGATAGGAGAAGTTTGTGACAATTTCCGACTTTTATTAGTTCAATGCTGGGTGGATGCTAATCTTCTGCCCAGCAAAGAACAAAAACCAATTTCTCACATGAAACCGCACCACGTCTTCGTCGTATGTGGGACTAGACGAATCACCTAATGTGTGTGAGCTAAGAGTGCGCGATTCGAAATAACTGAAAGCCTTATTATTGAGGATGGAGGTTAAAGTAGATGAGTATAAGTGAAGATGTTTGGATTTCGATCTGAACATACCATCTTTAACCACATAACAAACCATTTTTAGAGAACAACATGAACATTATTATAATATATGATTTGAAGAAAGAAATTAGTTACTAAAACCAAATATAATGAAAAGTAGTTCATCAAAGATTCTGAAATTAGGTGGTATAATAGTATTAGGAATTTTTGGGCTCGCGGGTCTTATTTATATAAGTAGTAATAAGAATGTGAGTGAGAAGAAGAAAACAGAAGATGACAATACTCAGAAAAGTGATTGTGACCCGGAGACAACGAAGGAGACGAATCAGGATGAGATTATCAAGCCAGCTTCTGTAAAACCTAAACCGAAGCCTGAATTTAGTAATCCAGAGGACTTAGTAGAGCATGCAATAAGAGAGGTCCTGAGAAAAAATGAATTCAGGAGCACTGATGAATTCTTAGAAAACGTTATCCAGACATCTATTATGTTGTCAGAGGATATTAGCTGGTTTGACTACTTTCCAAAAAGCTTTGAAGACTTGTGGACTTTACTAAAGAGGTACAGTCTCGATAAAGAGTTCGAAGCTAAATTATATAATAAATTTATTGACAAAAAATAAAAGAGGGACTTAGTTTCCCTCTTTCTTTTTTTTTATTACCTCTGCCAATTACCTTCTTCGTAGTCAGGATGATTCTCAAGTTTCTTTATTAATACATCCTTGTCGGCTTCGTTAAAAGTATTGTCATCAAATACTTCGAATACAGCTTCCATTTCCTCATCAATTCTATACTCTGGAAAGTCTGATTCAAACTTAACTCCAAACTTTTCATAGTCATGGTCTTCCATATAATCTGGAACATCCGATAGATCAATTAGAGTGGCCATTCTCCCTGATCCATCATTAGCTTTATACACTTTGTAGTACAGCTTGTCCTTATACTCCTCTATCTTGTCGTCTTCATCATCAACATCTTTAAAGTAATCAGAGTACTTAGTTGGAGAGGGAGTAAATCCTGGCTGAGAATTATCCTCTTCGTTATCCTCTTCCTCACCAGGGTTCTCCATAGCTTCTTTAATACCTTCCATAATTTTGGCTGCATTCTGTTTTGCCTCTCTAACAGCCTGATTACGCTTCTCATATGGATCTTCACTGGAAAGCTTCAATCTCGAGTACTTTTCATATAGCCCAGAAACCAGCTCTTCCTGAATTAATTCTATCTCATCCTCCTCAAGTTCGTTTGGATCATACCTAAATCCCCAATCCTGAAGATACATATGAACCGGGAAGAAGATTATACTACTCTTCATCGTAATCTTAACACAAACCGGCTTACCAAACTCAGCTTCTCGGCCAGGCAACATCCGATCTCTAAGAAGCTTCATCACTTCGTACGGTATCTTCTTTATTTCCCAAGACTCAGGAATATCATTTACCTCAGCTTTTTCTACTTCTAGATCTTCCGGCGAGTTAGAATTAAACACGATATTGAGCTCAGGAATAATCTTCTCTTTCCATACTCTCTGAAGACCACCAATTCCAGTCTCTGACATAACCAGAACCAGAGTATTTTCATCCTCCAGAGCCAAAAGCTGATTTCCATACTTAAAAGCTAGACCTACTCTTAATTCTGGCTCTGCCCCTAAGAAATCTCTATTCTCTTCCCACTCGTCATCTGTTCCCTCTTTTACCTTTGGTGGAAATTGACAGTGATCCCATTCAATCAAGGCATTAAGTTTAGCCATCAACCCGGGCATAGACACACTATCTAGTCTTTGTCCATAACCTTTCGTGTACTTTGCATTAGATATCTCTATTACCATAATATTGTTTTCTTTTCATAAGTAAGGAATTGTTTCCTTAATAGTAGATGGAAAAAAGATTTAGGTGTAATTATTGTGGAAGGGTCTTTGAGAATCCAATACCACATAAATGTACAGGTGGTTTTAGGAAACATCACCTAAAGTTTACAAATCTTAACCCCAATCCTAGAGAACAGATTAGAGATCTATGTGATTCACTTAGTATGCCTAGGATGGAAGTATCTAGTCTAGCGGATTATATACTAGAAAAGTATAAAATTGGTATTTCAATAATGGCCACGGCTAGTATGGCTTGGATATTTCAGATAACAACATTAAATGGTGAACTATACATTCTTCCAGAATATGATAGTTCCAGGTACAAGACTAATAGAGAGGCCTTAGAACGTGGAGTAATAGGGGCACTTAAAATAATTAAACTAAATGGACTTAGGGGAGAGGAAAATTGAGAAACCGGGTGAATGGAGAACCTGGGAAAAGAAGTACCAGGAGGCCAAGAAAGAGGCTGAGGCATGGAAAAACAAAATCCAGGAACTTGAATGGGAACCTCAACATCTCTGGAGAAGCATCTGGAGGTACTGGTTTGGTGGAGTGGATCCTAAACATAGAGTCCACTTTGGAAGATTAATAACACGATTCGAAGGTGAAAAATTCTCGGAAAGTGTAAAATTGGTGAGTGTCTTCTTTTTCAGGGGCTGGTTAGCGATTCATTCCAACTATAGAAAAGGAAATTATCTAATCTATACAATTAAAGTGAAGAAACATGATTTTCATGCTCTAAGAATAAATTTCAAACCATTTAAAATAGAAACATTTAGTTATGATGAAGATACTCCGAGCTGCGGTTAAAACTAGAAGAGACCTGTCTGTATGGATTATAGCAAGTTTTTGGTTATTATTGAATCTGGCTGCTATTCTTATATGGGGAAGCTTTGGGACAGTTATTAGTAATATTATAGCTCTAGCCTTGATTTCAGGATTTGTATTTTGGAGCAAAGGTAATGAGAAGGTAAATTCATGGTTAGATAAGGAACTATAAAATGAATACATCTGACATAATTAAGAAGGCCTGGGAAAAGTATCCTGAGAAACCGATTTACGATGATCACAGTTTCATTCCTCTCGCCTGTTTTGAAGATGAGAACAAAAATAAGAGAGAAGGATATATAGCGGCCATGGAAGAAGTTGAGAAGCTACACAAAATTCATGGTTGGATAGCTCGTGATTCAAAGCTTGATCCACTATTCGGACTTGGGCTTTGTATACATTATAAGAAGCCAAATAGACTAGTCGATTGCTGGGAAGACAAAACTATCTTGATGCACCTTGATTGGGACTTATATCCAGATCTTAAATGGGAAGATGAGCCAAAGGAGGTTGAAATTATACTCCGTGATATTTGACCGGATCTATCTCTTTTAAAGCCTTATTTGTGATGTTTAACTAAACCACTTTATTATGGAAGAAGAAAAAATGCGAGGTATATATGCATCTATTGCATTTATCATAATCGCACTTATAGCCTGGACACTATTACCAGATGTGAAAAGCCAGGCAAAACTAGAGCCCGATCTAGAAACAATTAATCGGGTTGAAGAAACTATCGAGGACGTACTAAGAGATGCAGTACGAGAGGATCCCGAATCTTGGTTGAGTGATAAAGATTACCGGGATTATGCAAAAGAAGTTCTCGAAGAAAGAAACATTTACGTCGTCACTGGGACGGTTTATAATGCCACTAAATCCCAGTGCAATAGTAACCCATTGGTAACAGCTGATGGAAGTAGAATCGATAAAGATAAGCTAAATTCTGGCGATCTAAAGTGGATTGCTGTTTCCAGAGACTTATTAGATCGTGGCCTTAGATATGGAGATAAGGTCTTAATTAGAAACATAGGAAATCAGGATTATGAAGGTGTTTACGAGATTCATGATACAATGAATGCTAGATTTACTTCATACATTGATTTCCTAGTTCCAGATCATATAAAAACTGGAAAATGGAAAGATATCATTATCGAGAAGATTAAGGAGTAGATTCTCCTTTTTCTTTTAATCCCTTATACATGTATGAAAATAGAAAATTTAGATCAGAAACTAGCAGCTTGGGAAATAAGATGGCGAGCAAAAGATCTTCTTGAAGCAATTCAAGCTTTGCCAGAACAAGATTATTTTAATGCGGCTGAGGTTGAAAATTCCATCAAGAATGTAGATACTGACATGGACGCATATTATAAGAGGAAACAGAAAGAATTAGATGATCTGCTTAAGGTCGGCGAAATTTATATGACTACTGAATCCGATGGGGTATCTGGAGTTGAATATGTATACCTAGAGCTGACTGGATTTAATAAAGAAATGGAAGAGATAGAATGTAATCTCTTGACGAGGCGAGTTGGAGAATTTGATAATTGTCTTGAGTATAAAGAAAAAGAGTCTCTTTCCTTAAGTTATGTAAAAGGCGACTTTGTAAAGAATGCGAAAACTGGGCCAGAAGTTAGAACTGAATTTCTTAGATACCAAAAAATACTTAAAGATGCTTAAGAGAAAATTACTTAAAAGGTTTATATCGGATACTAAGATTCCGGTATCGGCCGTTGATCGTCTTGATTACTGGGAGAGAGTATTTCAGCTTTTTCCGGGGAGTAAAGAAAAATTGGAAACCTTTGTTGAAGAAATAGAGGGTGATCCAGATAAATGGATGGATGACTTCGAGGCACTAAAGAATAAGATCATATCCGACTTTAAAGGGAGTGATGCATATAAGAGCTTCATTGCATCGGATATGAAAGCTTATGGACTCTTAGACATGCCCGAGGGAGGAATATCTGGGAAGTCGGTGTATGAAATTGTAAAAGACACGGATACAACAGGAAAGGTATATCTCTCACTGGATCTTAAGGCTGCTAATTTCCAGGTTCTCAGATTCCTTGGTGTTTATTCCGATCAGTCCTGGCATGATTTGATTTCTAGATATACAGAATCAGAACATATCAGAGGATCTAAGTATTTCCGGAGTGTAATCTATGGAAATCTTAATGTGGGGAGAATACAGACAGTTGAAAAGTATCTTACCAATGAAGTACGTAGATATCTTGAGACGGCTGAGATACTCCCGGAAAACTACAAATTGATCTCTATGATGTCCGACGAATTAGTATATGAAGTGTCGGAAGGAGAGTTAGCACCGTTTAGTATTCGGGAGTTAGAGGCAGCCGTGAAGGAAGAAGTTGGTGTGGACGTAAAGATCACCCACTTCGTCTTAAAACACCAATATCTCCAGTCGAAATCTAACCCGGGAAGAAAAATAAAATTCTTCTCACGCCACGAAGAAAACGCAGGTGATGGAGAGTTGGTTTGTGTTGGTGCCCCTTATGCCATGATCGCGCAAGCACTATGGAAAACGGGGAAAGTAGAAGAACTGGATAAACTCTTTCTAAACCAGGAGAGCTTTTTGTGTATGATCCAGGATGAGCTAGAAATAAAAGAGGGATTATAATTTTCCCTCTTCTTTTTTCATCATTTCCTCCCTAATCTTCTTCAACCGGGCTAAATCTTCCTCCTTCTTTTTTATTTTTGTCTCAAGTTTCTTCATCTTCTCTGCCCTCAACCTTTCTACATACTTCTCTATATACTCAGGGTCGCAAAAATCTGATATCCTAATACTCTCTCCGCATACCCAACATGATATTCCATTCTTATCTGGCTTATTCACTTTATAGTAGATATTAACTCTAATTGTAGTCCTTTTCTTTCCTAGGACTACTCTCTCAATCTCACAGATCTCTAGGCCATGATAAGGATATGGAAACGTTGCCTTGCCTTTATATACTTCATCGGCTGCAGACTTATCTCTTAGGAACTCTTCTACCCTCGTTTTTAAAATCCTCCATATATCCTCTTCGCCTTTCTTCTCCGGATCTACTGAAATAACATCAGAGAATCCACAGTAACCACCACGAAGAGACAGACAGTAATTAATTAGGTTCCTGTTGGAGATCATACTTAGTGAATTTATAGTCTAAGATCTGCTCTATCGGATTTAGGTATTGACTATAGACTGCAAAATTCTCATCATCAACCCTAACCAACCGAAAATAAGAACAATACTCTGACATCTTTCTTGGTTTATAGTCTGGCAGGAAACAGTTTTGACTAATAAATGCATTTATCACTTCAACTAGCTCAGGCACTTTTTCTTCTCGGACTAAGTAAATATATTTCGGCATCTCATCCCAATGCACGCTGTATATTCCATCTGAGTAAAATGTAAGTCGAAGAACCCCAGCAACCACACAGAGCTCGATGAGGACGGATTCAGGAATACTCTTCTCTACTATCTCTTTATCCCAGGTCACTAAATCTACTATCTTCTTAGTCTCCATATCCTGCTAAAAATAATGTTCCGTCTGATCGATTGCTTTTCTTTTTAATCAAATCAAGAACGGCCCTCTTAAGTAGTGGATGAAGTGAGCGGTCCCAGTTATTTATTAGAAGTGTTCCTCCATTATCAGTATACTTACACCACAGATCGTACATAAGAAGCAGACTTCTATATCCACTTCCACCTAGACCAAATGGCATCGGATCAATATCTCTCCTCTCTGTCATATAGTAACTTCCATCACGCAAGACTTCAGAAATACTAATAGGGAATAGTTGTGGAAATACTTTATTAATCTCCTCTAACTGCCGGGGTCCAAAGTTGAAATGGACGACATCCCAATTGATATCGTTTATATCTTCAAATCGAATACCAGAAAAGCGGAACCCAATCTTAACCCCTGGATCACATAATGATAGTAGGTTTGGTAGATTTTTAAACTTCTCTCCAACCATTTCATAATTCATATTACCAAGAGTCTCAGAAGAATCTCGATAAGCTACGACTCCGCCACCTTTCCTTGATATAGCCTCACAAATCATATTGCCGTCATCTGAATCAACGGAAAGTGTGTAGGTATAATCATCAAATACAAATGCTATATCCTTTGGCTCAGACCCGACTATTGGATTGGAAATAACAAAGGAGAACGGTATTTTTCCACTTGGGACATAACTTCTGTATCTGTCTATCTGATAAAAATACATCTTAGAAATTTCCCAAAGCTCAGGACTAATTCTATATACGCCTGGACTTATTTCTTTAGTCTCAGAAGAATCGGAATATGGTAATTTAATATTCTCTACCCTTATTCCCTTTAATGCTGTTCCCATTTTGAAATATACCTGACAACTGGTTTTATTTCTATTCTTTTCTTAGGTTTAAATAGTTGCTTAAGATGCTCGATTCTTTTTCGCCCGACCATTCCTCTCCAGACAACAACTCCAGGATCAATCTCCCTCGGCCGTTTAACTTTCTGTATGTAATTAGATACTGTGTCTTTACTCCCAGCCTTAATAGCTATATCTACACACCAGGCCACAGTAGGAAGTTTTTTAAGCCCCTCCGGATAAACACACATCCAATCTTCTTCCTCAGGCTCATCGGGATTTAGAATTAGCACTTCTTTAGCCATCCTACCACCAAGAAAACCAGACTTAAAATAGATTGGTCTCTTAGGAAATCTTCTTATCTCGACTACCACTCGACTCTCTGATTTCGTAGTCTCCATAAATTTTCTCTACGTGTCCAAAGATATCAGAAAACTTAATATGCGTATCTCCATTTGTCGTACTAAAAGATGCAGCACCGGAGAAAGCACTTATAGTTCCTTCGTAATTTGATGATGCTACATACGGCTGAGATCCTTCATAGTATACAACCCTAGCTCCTTTTGAAAGAGTTATGGCATTGTAAGTATATTTATCTAAGACTCTGACTAGGATTAATTTTCTTCTCTCGGGGTACTCAGGATTAAACGTCTCATAAAACCTCAGATTCTTGTCTCTTAAGGTCTCATTAGATATCTTCATCATTTCCAGCCCCTCCCTGACTTTTATATAACCTCCTTTCCGAAGATATACAACACTATCTTTCAGGTCTGGATTGATTATAAGTGGTTTACAAGTTAGGACGGATCTGATATAAACCTTCCCTCGCCTAATCCAGAATCTAATAATCGAGAAGAATGTAATTAAAATAACTATACATCCTGATACTATTAAAAATATTTTCATTCTATAAGTAAGGAAAATATACTAATGAAGATACATCCATTTCCAATCTTTCCTGTTATAATCCCAAAATGTATCTCCCTCAATTACTTTGGCAAATAACATAGTTTGATCTGCATAATATCTGCCAATTACCTCCTTAGTTCTAGAATCCACTTTCATATAAACTCTAGCATTAAAGACATCCTTAGTCAGCGGAAACATTAAAAGTATTATCCCGGTCGGGGATGATTCAGTCCAGTATGCCGTCCATATCACTGACTTCTGCCTCTTCCTTATTTTCCTATCACGTTTCAGGTTGGCAAGGTTAGAAAATTTAAGGTGTCTATAGTCGTGAGTCTTAAGATATTCCCGAATCTCTTTATTTCCAAGTTTCAAAAATTCCTCCACTCCCATCTCTGAAAATCTTTAAGTAATCATTTATCGACATATGCATACTAGGATTCTTAATTTGTCTTTCATCTTCACAGTGATCACCGGTAAGTTCCTGATACGATACAACATTCCCTTCGGATTTGATCGGGTGATAAAAGATCTTAATCTCGAATCGACCGTCATCTTCATAAGAATCCCATAAAATTCCGTAAAATATGATTTGGTTCCCGGCCATATTTATCGAGGCACAATAGATTCCTTCCTTATTATTCTTTTTATAAATCCTCCTCGTCTGGTATTCGGGGATAAGACCAGAGATATTAATCCGGCTTGGTTTAATATAATCTCTTAACTGACTAATTGGAATAGAAAATAACCGTCTAATTGTTATTGGCATTCTGTATCATCTTTAGTGCTTCTCTTACTGATCCAGTCGGTCGAAGTATATCACCCGGTATCTGATACTCTGGAGATACGATCATTCCAAAAGAATAGTATTGAAATCTGAGTACATTTTGACTTAAGAAACTTACAGAATAGGATGATAATGATAAAAAGGTAAAGTCCATAAGATACTTTCCATTTCCAAGATCGTCAGCGTAGGAAACCTCGACGGCAGAAAATAAACCATTTCCTTTTACCAGCTTTCTTCCTCTACCGTAAAAGAAATCTCTCAAGTCTAGGATTTCTTTCAGTCTTTGTGATATCTCCCAGGAATACATTATCTCACCAGAAAATACCTTCTTCTCAGAAAACTTAGACTTAATATACTCCCCAATTTCTTTATCTGTTTTCTCTAATAACTTAAGTAATTTCATCTTCTATAAGTAAGGATTTCCTTATTTATGAATGACAGGAGAAGATATACTGGAGAAGAGTTTTCAGTGGTTAGAAGATAAGATAGTGGAGTCTGGGATAGTCATGAGAATAATAAATGACAATCGGGGTGGAGAATTCAATATAACCTCAGATCTCGGATTTCAGGAACACTCAATTGATTTCGGTCGGAGAATAAAGAAGAAATTAAGTAGGAGAACATTAAGTATTCTCCTATCAACTTGGGGCGATGAAACTGGAGTAAGAATGATCAGGTTATACATATTTCTACCCGACCGGAATGTATTGAGTTGGTGTGTTGATTATGACGGAAGACTAAGCAGAAAGGAAGATAATATAACATTTAGTATAGTATCTAGAGATGTGATAAACTCGATAGGTGGAAAGTTTGGATTTATTAACAAAGAGATAACACTAAAGGAGATAATATATGACTGCAGCGGTAATTAAGTGGGACAAAAAGATATACTCCACAGCTGTTGTTTTTGGCGTGTATATAAAAAAGCTAAAGAAATATGTCCACCCACACCAAATAGCCTTCACTGATCTTGGAACCTTTACTTACTGGGATGGTGGAGCGTGGATAAGATGGAGTGAGACCGCGGAGCTATATATCCTACTCCCAAAAAATACGCTCGATTTATTTCCCAGTGCTGAAGTGATGGGAGAAATTGAAGTAATGAGGTGGGTAGAAGGAGGAAGAGAACTATACTTGGCAGATCTGAATGAAGTTGGTGATGTAGTTTGGGATGGCTATAAAGGTTGATTGTATTGTTATTAGATCCAGAAAAGCGGTAGTAGAATTAGAACTTGACTTGTTGTGGAAAGGTTATTTGGATTGTGTTAAGATAGATGAATTTACTACACTTGGGACAAAACAGATACAGAAGAATAGAGTTGAAAGTTTTATGATAATCCCGAGAGCAGTATATGAAGTAGTTGGAGAAAAATTGAAACTACAGAAACTATTTGATCTAGGAGAAATTGATGTAGAAGACCAGAATGAAATCTTTGAAAAAACTAGAGCAAAATTTAGAACAATACCACAATATAAGTTTAATGGATATCTAGAACTGACACTCTTGAGGCCCTGAAAGACAAGGCCTCAAGAGGGTTCTATAACATTTTTTTTTCTTGTATGATATTTCCCTTGACAAGAATAGATCATATCATTCAAGAATATGTCGTAGACGCAGAAGGGACCTGGAGTGAATTGACACTGAATGAAGTGGAGCGATAGCGAAACGTAATGAAGGGGCAAGAGAGGGAGGTTTGGGGTCCCTTCAGTAGTTGATTTATTTTTGATATATTTTTATATCTTAAAAGAAAGATTAACTAAATTTCATTAAAAAATATATCATTTGGTATTTTTATTATGCATATTAACTCCTAAGAAAGATTAGACAAATTGTATATAAAAATACCAATTATTTTATATGCAATATCTGTTCAAATGCTAGAGTAGTTATAAAAATGATTGATTTGGTATTTTGGTATTTTTAACATTATTAATAATATGTTAAAGAAATTTCATGAAAATACCATTTTTGCCATTATGAAGCCTTCAGTTTCTTATTAATGAAATAGTTAAATGAATAGTGTGTTTTAAGAGGAGGACGTTCACTTCGTTCACCTCCCAACTGTTCGATTCCGAACGGTTTTTATTTTAACAAAATTTAAATTTATATATGGAAAAGCAAACAATTGTAGTACCAAAAGGGATTAGGTACTTAAGTGAGTGGAAGGAGTTCACCCTGCCTGAACATCCTTGTATTATTAACAAACAGATTACTGGCTGTGGCTTCACCGAGCTGTGTATTGGTAATCAAGAAAATGTAATTCTTTGTTCTCCTCGGAAGATTCTACTAGAGAATAAAGAAGAAAAGCACCCTGAGGTTCTCTACGTGAGAAATGAATTTGAAAGACCTATTGCAGTAGATAAAGACTTAGGTTCAAGAGGACAATCAACAAAGGAGGATAGTGAGGAAGAGGAGTCTAAAGATACCAAAAAAGCAGTAACCAAAGAAGATAGAATCAAATACTATAATAACTTAAAGAAGCAGATCTTTGATTATTACCTAAAGTGCTTTAATACTGGTGTCTCCTGCAAGATTCTAGTTACTTACGACTCTTTCAGGCTAGTAAAAGAAGCGCTAGGAGATGCTATCAAATTATTCTACGTAGTAATTGATGAAATGCAGGCAGTTTTTTGCGACGCCAAATTTAAAGGCGATACCGAACTAGATTTTGTATTCCAAGTTCAAGGACTCGAGAAGGTATGCTACGTTTCGGCCACACCAATGATTGACAAGTATTTGGAGATGTTAGATGAATTCAAAGATCTACCATATTATGAACTAGATTGGAAAAGCGAGGATAGACATAGAGTTTCTCGACCAGAGCTAGAAGTATATGGCTGCTCAAGTATTGTATCCGAGGCACTGAGGATAATTAATGAGTATAAATCTGGCAAGTTCATTAGCACAGTATATTTAAACGATAAAGGACAATTAGTAACGGTAGAATCCAAAGAGGCTGTGTTCTATGTCAACTCAGTAAAAAATATCTGTGAAATCATTAAAAAGTCTGGCCTAACACTTGACGAGATGAATATTCTCTGTGCCAACACCCCAGAAAATAAAACAAAGCTGAGAAAAGTACTAGGCATAAAAGAGAGAGGAGTCAAAATATTTGGTAAGGTCCCACTAGAAGGTGAACCTCATAAAATGTTTACTTTCTGCACTAGAACTGTTTATCTGGGGGCTGATTTTTGCTCTACTAATGCTAGATCTTTTATATTCTCAGACGCAAATATTAATTGTCTCTCCGTTGATATAACTCTAGACTTACCCCAAATTCTCGGTAGACAAAGACTAGATTGCAACCCTTGGAAGTCTAGGGCAGAGTTATACTTTAAGTCGCTAAAAAGTGTTAAAGAAATCGATAAGATGGAGGCACTTATTGAAGCAAAGAAGAAGACAACTGAAAATCTCCTTAATGGTTATCAAGACGCCAGACCGGAAGCTAAACATGACATGGCAGTTCAATATCAAAAACTAGCAAAAACATATAATTATCAGGATCATTATGTAGCAGTCAATACTCATGGTGGAAAAGATTTAGTACCAACTTGTAATATGTTTGTACTGGCAGCCGAAATGAGAAATGTGGAAATACAAAAGACAGATTACAAGGATAGATTTAGTGTATTTAGTGCTGTTGAAAAAGAAAACTCTATAATTGGTTCCGATGAAGTAGAAAGGGCCCTTAAGGAGTTTGATAAGCTTTCTCAATTTCCAGATAGACTTAAACTAGTATGCACAACTGGTTTTAGTTCACAATTACAGAGCGAGTTTCTAAGACAGGTTCCAACTATTTACTCAGACTACTATTATCTACTAGGACCAGAGAAGTGTAAAACAGCATCATATCGCAGATCTTTATTAGATAAGATCCTCGGTCAGATAGACGTAGATAAGAAGGTTGAGTTTAGCACAGTAGATACAAAAGAACCAATTTACAAAAAGTTTGAAGTTGGCAAGAGATATACAAAGGCGACTATAAAAGAGATGCTACGAGAAATTTATACATCACTTGGCCTATCTCTAACTCCAAAGGCAAATCAACTATCAGACTATTTTGAACTTAAGCGATGTGTTGTGCCTAATAAAGAAACCGGAAAAGCAGATGAAGGTTTTGAAATACTACGAAAAATATGACCCTAACTGAATTTTTTAACTTAAGCATATTAGACCTAGAGAAGTTTTTTAAGGGTTATAAATTTCGGGATTTCTATAATGTCGGCAGAGTAATAAGATCCAATAAAAAGCTGGCTACGCTCCTGGGCTTGACTGGGTTTTATAAGTATGGTAGAAAGGCAAGACTAGGAAAGAAAAGCAATCCATGGTGTTTCAACTCGATTGAGCATTGGTGGAATGGTCTTTATTATACTATCGAATTCTCATCACCATATCAAGACCTGGCTATATTTATTAGTCGGGATGATTTTGGGGTTGTGTCTGGATTTGGTAGGAGAGGAGACGAGAGTTTATATCCTCCATACCCAGATATCGACAAAACAAAAAGACTCCGAGATTTCCTTATTTTTGATGGAAGCGACAACGAAAGAATTAGATAAAGGAACAACAATAAACGAATTTCTCCACCTGCCTTTAGAAGAAATAATACGGAGGCTAAGGGCAGGGGAGTTAAAGATGTCGCATAAAGAAGAAAACCGGCGAGATAGGAAGATTAAGAAGAAAGGATCGCCGGAGTATAATATAAGTCGCTGGGATTTTCTGGGGGTTGATGGTATTAGGTTCTTTGTTTTCACGGCCTATTGTTATAAAAATCCGGAGAGAGTATTATTCACTATTATCTTCGACTCTGACTTTAATATATGTGACGTCGAATCAAAGCTATATGGTCCTTATGGGTGGCTAGGTGATGAGATAGATTTGACAAAGACCATGGCAGATTTATTAGAGGAGGCAAAAGGACATGAAAAGAGAATATAAAATAGCTAGGAGAAATGACAACAACCTCTCTTCTCAATCTTACAGTCTTAGAGTTTGAAAATTACCTGAAGAAGTTTACCCTAGAAGAGATTATGAAGTGCGGGCGGAGGACAAGACATAATAAACCTCTTGCCCGTCTCTTAGATCTTCACGGCTTTCTTATGTATAGTGGGAGAGTTAGGAAGAAGAATAATAAATATGGTGTGACTTCTATTACTCTTGGTTGGCCTCAGGTATTTAAGAACTATATCAGCATTTATATCAATTTTCCAGGTCAGATGCCAAACCTTTTTATCAAATTGGATCAGAATTTAGAGGTTCTTTATATGGGAGAGGAGAATAGAATTCAGTTTAATGGTTATAAGATAGACAAGACAATGAAGCTATATCAGTTTATTCCTTATAAATAGAATGAATATACTTGATACGACATTAAAAAGTCTAGAGCTATATATAAAGAATGAAAGCCCAGGGATATATGAATTCTCTGATAAAATATTTCGGCATGACAAGAAGATTAGAAAGAAGGGGTCGCCGAAGTATCAAATCTCTTCCTACATAGTTAAAGAGCTTGATTTAGATAGTGGGAAGTTAATCACCATGGACTTATATTCTTATAATGAAGAGGATTCAATAGTGTCCATATGTTTTGACCCACTACATGATTTTGAAACTCTAGGAATAAAAGTAGGTAATATATGGCACTTATACGGGGCCAATCTTGATACCAGCAAAACAATTAAAGAATACCTGGATGAGAATAGGTGAGTTTATATTGATGTCGGCTACTAAGTTGGACGAATATATAAAGGAAAGAATATCCGGCATAGAAGATTTTCGAGATGGGGAGACTGTGGAGGAACTTCTCGAATTATATAACTTTACTTCTCACTATTCTGATAATTACTATAAGAAGAGGAAGATTATCAAGAAGAGAGAAGCCGAAGCACAAGGATTAGGATCTATCGGTATCACTTTATCTCTTGATCTTATGTTTTATGATATCAATAAAAATAAAGTCGGAACATTGTGGAGATATGGAAATGGTACGGCTAGATTTGATTGCGATAAGTTTAAGAATAGTTATCCAGAATTTATGAACATCTTAGACATATTAAATTATTACCGTGATCACCTTTACGAAGCTTTGTGAGATTTCCTTAGCCGACCTAGAGAAGTATATAAAAGATAGAGGTGGTATTTTGACAGGCATTAGGGCCGGGATAGATATGAAGACTAAGTTAGATATTTATGGCTCGACGAAGTTTATGACCCTGACTAAAAAGACAAATAAGTATGGAGTTAAGAATCTCTCTGGATACGAAAGATTCAGCTCTAACTATGTAATCTTATCAATGGTTTTTAGTCTGCCTGGGAACTTTCTTGCCACAGTTGAGATTAGTCTTTCTAGAATGGGGCAAGATATAAAGGAGGTATCTGTACACTTTTTGGATATCTTTAATTCTAATTCTCCAAAAAATCTTACAATAAACGTTATGCCAGCGAAGAAAAGCGAGATTTGCATTAAGGATATATTAGAGCCAAGGATGGATTCTATTTATAGTATTTATGATTAGAAGATATTCTGACGTATTTGAAGTTCCCCTATCTGATGTTGTAAAATTTTATCTTTTACATTTTAGAGAGGAGAAAAATTCAGTCTATGGTGTAAATGCCGCCGCGAAACTCTACAAAATCTGTGGTGGAAAATCTAGTTATGATGCGAAACTCTATAAGAGGGGAAATCGAGATAGAATAACCAAGATTATAGTACCCGTCAAAGATATGATGCTAATCTGTTTTAATGGCGGTCGCTCTACTGTAAGGTTAGATTTTCTTAAAGACCAGGTGAGGTGGTTAAGCATATATAATAACGATGCGACTGAATATGAAACTAGGAGAGTTTACGTAGATCCTCTTATGACCCTGTCGATAAAGGACTACATGAAGAAAGATGGATGGATTAATGAAGACTAAAGACCTTTTCAACCTAACTTTCTTGGAGATTGAGATGTTCGCTAAAGGTAGTGGTATTATGTACACACCAAAATTCTCAACAGAGTCATGTCCGGGGAGGTTAGTTAAGAAGAGACGTTTGTATACCTTGGTTAGAGGATTCTACTGTATTCCATGGTTTGATTCAATTGAAGATCCTAGAGTTACTGGATATACCTGGTCTTTTTACAGTTCAGACCTTAAGCCTATTGTTTGTCTTCATTTCAGCTTAGATAATGATATAATTGAGGTGTTTATTAGAGAGACGTCGTTTAAGGGCCGTCCTAAATCGTCGCAAACTTTGAATGAATTTTTGTATGACCATCTCCAGACTCTTTTCGATTAGTATTTATGAGGTGGCGGAGTATTTAGGTCCTAGACTCCCTTCTTGGCTATCATCTACAACAGTATTGACGTATAGAGGCTTGCTTTGTAAGTTAGATCTTCATGGTGGATTAGATAAGAGGATATACAAAAAGAATAATTCACCACATGTAATATCTATATCGTGTTTTGAAGATATTAATTGTCCAGGGAGAGCAATACTAGGAATTCTCTTTGGGGATTGTGAAATTATATCTCTTTTCTTTGATCCTGTCCGAAACCTGATTCTTTGTTTTGACTACTATAGTGTGTCAAATAAGATGAGTTTCACAGTAGATGATCCTGGGAAGTCTTTAAATTATTATATAGAGAAGTGTAGGAATGACGAAAAGATATACAGTTCAATAGAGAAGCGTAGAAATGACGAAAAGATATACAGTTCAGGAAATTCTTAGACTGACAATGAGGGATATCTATAGTCTATGTAAAGACCCTTATACCAACATTGAAGTGTCTGATCTAAACTATGATCTAAAGCTAATAAAGAAAAAATCTAATAAGTGGGGATTTAATTCATTCAGCATAGATAGGTCGGCGTCAGATGGGTATTATTATCTCAGGCTGTGTAGGTATAGAAAAGTTGAAAGGACAATATATTCGACTTCATTCAGCGATGGAGATATTCAGCTGACAATCGGATTAGATAGAGATGGTAAAAAGATGCCAAGAATTTACTTAAGTAGAGTGAATTCAAAGATGCCACTAAGGACAGTGGGCTGGGATGATATTATAGGAGATCTGGTGTGAACCTTCTCCTTATTTTTCCTTATATATGAAAGTATGGTAAGTATTCTTGATATACTTGATTATAATACTACAAGATTTTATAAACTGATTAAGCCTGAGATTGATCATATATTTGAGAAGCCGGTCCAGAATAACAAAATAATGGAGGTCTTTGGAATAAAAATGAAGTATACTAAGGGGAAGGTCTTGAAGAAAAATCGCTTACCGGTTAGTTTTATGATCACCACCGGATCAACTAATTCTTGGTTGCAGTTTAACTTTTATTATGGAAACCCTGTTGTACGTCGAGTTGGAAAGATTGAGATTGATTGTGGCGCTGAAATTTGTACTTTTAAGTGGTGGGATGGAAGGAAGTTTATATTCGTCAGTACCTTAAGAAAAGTATTTTATGGATATTGATGACTTTTTAAAACTAGGGAACACCGAGCTTGAGAGTTATATTGATAAACTTGGTGGTGTCTTATCATTAGATAAAGTTCTCAACGTAGGAGTAGGACTTAATTACAAAGGCTCATTTATGAGTTATGCCAAGATGTGTAAGGAAGCTCTAAGGATTACTGGAATTTACTATGGAAAGAGTCTCATAAAAAAGAAAAATCATTTTAATATATCACACATTGATATATGGAAGCCCCTTTTTTCTGTTAAACCTAAATTGGGGATTATGTTTTATTCTGGTAGTATAGCCGTCATCCAGATCTCTTTCTGGCTTGGGCACGGACCTACAAAATTGGCAGACATCTCAGTATCTCCAGGTATAGCAATAAATAATTTAGAGGAACTATGGAGTGCGTGATAATTAAGAATGATCAGAGATTTTATGACTATGATCTAGATGTCATCGCTGTGGTTAGATATGAAGAGGAAAACTATATACTAACAAGAATAGATGTTATCCCTATAGTACAGACCAGAACGAGGTTTAGTGAATATGAAGATCCTGAGAGATATCAATTCTTAGTTATCCCAAAAGCCATAGTAGATGTAGTTCCAGACTTGATTATCTTAGGTGAGGTTTATGCGGAAGAGGGTAATAATTATTGGAACCCGGATGGAGGAATTATAAAAATCACAGTAATAGACTATCTAATCAAACTTTTCTATCTTAGCTACAGGAAATAGTGTAATCTGCTATTATCCTGTTTTATTTTTCTTATTAGTGTAAATAATATATAATTTTATGTTAAAAACACAACCAATGCTTTATTCGCTGGAGGATATAACAATTGTATCCTCCATAGTTACAGACATTAGATCTAGAAAAGAATGCAATCCGTTTAGGAAAGGCATTGAGGGACAGACAGGGTTCTTCCCTATCATCGCTAGCCCAATGGAAAATGTAGTTAGTTTAGAAAAGTGGCCCTTCTACTGGGATTGTGGAATATCTTGTATTATCCCTAGAACAATTCCAGAGGGGTATACAAAAGAGTCTTGGCTTGAAAAAAGACTTGAGCTGTGTGAAAAAGTAACTTGTGCGTTTGGTCTTCAAGAGGTGGAAGAAAACTTTTTGAAAACGCCTAGAGACAAAAGTAAAAAGTACTTTGTTTTGATTGACATAGCAAATGGAACAATGAGGGCCGAGATAGACTTGGGAAAAATGCTCAAGGGATATTATGGAGATAATATTGTTCTGATGGGAGGAAACATATCTAACCCAGAAACATATCTTCTCTATGATGCAGCTGGGTTCGATTTTTTACGATGTTCAGTTGGAACAGGATCTGCTTGTTTATCTAGCGTTCAGACCGGAATTAATTATCCAATGGCTTCACTTATTGACACTATTTCCGAAATAAAGTACAGATATAGTGGCCATACGAAGATTATTGCTGATGGAGGCCTTAAAAATTACCGAGACCTAATTAAATGTTTAGCCCTGGGCGCAGATTACTGTATGCTTGGTGGGCAGCTGGCTAGAGCAGCAGTATTACCCGAGGAAGAAATAGGCGATAAAGTTATATTTGCTGGCATGAGCACTAAAATAATGCAAGCAAAAATGGGAAACAATAATCTAAAAACGTCTGAGGGAAAAATTATTGAGGTTAAAAAAGAATATACGCTGTCTGGTTGGGTTGAAAACTTTGACTCCTACCTAAGATCATCGATGTCTTACTGTGATTCTCGAGATCTTAAGGAGTTTAGGGAGAAAGCAGCTTGTCAAGTTATATCCCCAAATGCGTCTAGTCAAATCAATAATAAGTAGTTTTATGGATTGGGAAGAAGAAGAGAGTACATTTAGTAAAGAGGATATTAAAGGATACGCTAGGGCCTTTGAGATTTCTTATTCTAACTTAGTGGATGATCTGATGGAAGTACAGTTTGACTGGTTTCTTGAAGATTATATTAAATCTAAGAGCTTGGTTCTAGATCCAGGGACAAAGGTTATTCTATCGATGTGGATTAAAGATGATAGATTAGTTATTAGATTTATTCCGGCTAGTGAAGACGAGACTAAGGTTGATGAGATAAGATTCGCCCGGGGAAAGGAGATTTTTACGGCGGCAACTGAATCGACTGACCTATATATAAAACTTCAAGACTTAGAGGATTTTTATAATGACGTATGGAAGAAGAAGAAAAGGGGTTAGGATCATGGGCTACGAATAGGGAGATCTATGATTACCTAAGAACTAAGTATTCCGGATCAAAGGAATATATAATTGTCGGGGAAGAGTGTTATTCAGTTTCAGAGAGAAAAGAGCCTGAGGTTTGGTTAATACTAGGCGGAAGGATAAGGGATTTTATAATAAAGGAGTATGAAATCTACACAACTTACCGAACCGACTATGAAAGAAGCGGTGATCTAATTTTCTCTCAGTTTCCGGATTTTGAGGTGATCGGAGTGAATTTCGGTCAGGGGATAAGAGAGAATAAGACGATGACAGTTTTTATTAAATACGGGGAAGCTGGAGATTTTTGGTGGGTTGCCAGAAACATTGCCGACTTCTTAGACCCAAACTTTGAAACATCCTATCCGGCAAGAATCAGAGATAAACGTTTAGAGACAGTTACGAACAAGATAAATCAAACTTTGGATCTTTTAGGAAAACTACTAGAAGAACAAGAAAGGCTACAAAAGAAAAAGAGGGAAGATAATTAAAATCCCTCTTTCTTTTTTTATAATACTACTTTCCCGGTCTTTAAGATATCCAGGTTTGTGAATGGAGTGTCAGTTTTTATATTCACTCCTGCCTGTTGTAAAGCCCATCCAATAGCCGTTAAGTTTTCCCATTCGTCTTTTGAGATTACCTTTGAGCTATAGATTTGTGGAAAGTATAGTACCTCATTTTCATTATCATATTCGACGTATCCAGAATCAATCAAGCCTTTTCCATCCTGATACTCTTCTTTTAATACTCGGCCATTCCACATAAGACCATAGTTGATTCTTAAGATATATGGACAAATCTCTATCTCGGGCGTATCATAGTAAACCCGTGAGATAACTTTACATCCATTTTCTTTCAGAGTCTTTACTTTCTCAAGATCATAGCCAGTATTTGTGATTATGACTGTTTTTGATGTCAGATATTTTATGTTATCTGGATTTACAAAAACATTACACTCTCCAATCTTAGCTGACAGTGAATCCTCAAGATAAATAGACTCAATTATTGCTTCTAAACTATCTAGGAATATCATATAATAGTATCCATGTAAAATAGTTTTCCTATCGGCTCGCTTAAATTAATTGAGGGGACGTCTGAGATGGAGTAGCGTTTTAAAGCCTCCAAGTCTCTTCTTTCCTTCTTTTTTATAAGCTTTCTTTTTCTTCCCCACGGCTCCCAGGTCGATGGAAAAGTAGTAGTCATAGTAGTTGGAATATATCCTCCTAATACGTATCCATTTCCATTAGTATTATTACTCATCTTCTTCTAACAGACTTATGTATGGTCCATCCCCAAGCTCAATAATAGAATCTCCTACCTCAGCAAAATATCTATTACCCTTCCTTAGGACTACATAACAATCAAGATCATCGGCAATTTCTGAAACTATTCCCTCTGCCTCTGGATTGTATTTAAAAGCTTTCTGGATCTTCTCAAATGAATCGACTAATAGAAATTCATCGGCATAGAATTTATTGAGTTGATCTTGAAGCCATTTCCGTTTATAGAAGTATTGATCTAACTCAGTAGCATCTAATCTTCTCTTTTCATATTCGGCGGTTATATAGAGCAAATCCGATATAACTTCATCTGGATCTGTATACTCTTTACCCACTAACCATCCTTTGGGCTTCTCTATAAATTCCTGTCCCTCAAGTCTTTCTTCTCTTAGTTTTTGATTCTCTTCTAAAAACTCTAAATAATCTTCTTTATTCATATTATAATTGGTTTATAATGTTTTCTGTATACTCGATTGGATCAAAAGCTTTCAATTCTTTCAGCCGAGTCTTTAACGCTTTGATTCTCTCGGCCGTATCTTTATTAGCTCTGAGATATGAAATTGGTTTACTCATTACTACCTCAATAACCTCGGCCGGAATTCCCAAAGCTTTAACTAACTCGGAATCAGATGCCTTTGGATTTTTGTTTAATATATAGTCAGCCACAATCGGAATAGCCTCTTGTACTTTAATATCAAACTGACACTTAGCTATTCTCTTTTTATTAACCTCAGTAACAAGATTGATATAGTTTTTATAAGTATAATCAATCCAGTTATATAAAGGTATCCGATATGCAGTAGTTCCGTCAGTTATATTGAGTACGTATTCTTGCGAACTATAGCAGATCTTTCTGGCTATTGCTTCTATATCGTCAACCGTTATATTTCTTGCTCCAGGTACCCTTCCAACAAATGCTCTAGTTCCTGTTGAATCGGTCAGGTCTTCGTAGAATGCTTTTCCTTCTTCAAATAATTTAGAGAACTTAGACCACTTTGGGGTAAATAACCAAGTATCTCCTTCAAACAATATTCCTTCTGTTTTTCCATCAGATCCATTAGCTCTAGAAATTTTGAAAGAGTATGTTACTTTTCCTTTTCCAGTCGTCCAAAGCTTTGCCAACTCTGATTGAGACTTATCCATTATAATATCAATGTTTGGTTCAAGCAGATTTGGATTATTTGCTTTGTACGCTGCTAACATAGATGATGGCTTAAAGTTTGGAATGTTTGTCTTTATTGATACAGCCATACCAGTGACCGCAGTCTTAAGATATGTGCATAATGGAAGCGGTAACGGAAGATATGTTGGTTCCATAGCTCCAACTGGCGACTCTACCCAAGGAACTTCTTTAATCAAGTCCCCAAGAAGTTGCCAATATTTATTACTCAATCCAATTTTAACATATCTAAGTGCTGCCGGATCTAAGTCTGTTCCATCCATTGAGGTAAATCCAAATGCCCCTTCACCTTCAAAAACACCAGAATTAACAAACATTGCTGCTGTGTCTTTCAACGAACTTATGTCATGGGGGTGATAGGCTGAAGTCTTGTTTACTACCTCCGGTCCTGGATGCAATCCCTTAGAGAAGTTCATAGATGCAAATATTAGTCTTCTGTAACTATCCTTACATCCATCATACAATCCAGGTAAGGCTCTATGATTTGCAACATAACCACTTATATCAAGATAATTATCTTGCATCATCTGAGCTATTGGTACCTGAAGTATTTCATTAGGGATAATATTTGTTTCTACTAATTCTTTTTTCTTTCTTGGCATAACTAAATATCTAAAAAGTTAAATGGATTACTAAGGATACCAGCCGAATACAATAACTCTTTTCTTGTATTTGCATTTTCATTTAATGCCATGGCATAATCAATTCCTTCTGGAGTTATCTGAACTAGTCTTCTAGTTGCTGGATTAAAGAATGCATCATAAACTTGATCTTTCCGTACAGAACCCAAACCTTTTAAGTGTGAGAAGGGTTTATCAGTATCAAGACCAATTGGTAATATCGTTCCTGGAACTGTTGGACTATCTGGATACCAGAATTGTCCTTTTTGTTCCCACACGGGCGCTATACATCTATACAACATTCCTGCATTTATTATAAATTTTGCATATTTAGCGAATAGATATATAATGAGGTTGGCTATATGACTTCCATCGGGGTCACCGTCTGAGCAAATTACTACCTTTCCGTATCTAGAAAACTGTTGTAATCTGGCATATGCTTCTTCTGGGCTTGTTGCGCCTGTTGTACAGTTATTGATATCAATACCAACACCAAGAAGTTTAAATATTGTAAAAATCTCTTTGTTTAATAGAGCATCATCCACGCTGGAATCTCGGGTGTTAAGTATCTTTCCTCGAATGCCTAAAATCCCCTGCGTACCATCTTTTCTTCCTTGAATCAGGCCAGATGCAGCAGAATTACCCTCACAGATATATAACTCGCAGTCCCATCTATTTTGCAGTGTAGCGTCCACAAAGCCTTTTATCATTTCCCCCTTCATTTTAAATGCTGCACTAGCTTTTGTAGAAGAGTTCATCATTTGGTTTGCTTTCTCTACAGCTGAAAGTGATTTAACAGAATCTGCTAACATATTGAGTTTATCTACGTGAAGTTCCCAGAAATCACTATTGTTTCTGAAAATTTTTATAAACTCTCTCGTAATATCTTTGAAATCGGTTTGTTTAACTTTTGCAATAGATTTCAGCCTTACTTTAGTCTGAGAGTCATAATTAATTTCATCAGCCAGAAGCATCACAAACATCTTTAGGCCGTTGAATATTGTTTTGTGCTTTATCTTATATTCATCACGTAAAGCTTTTTCATATGCCGCTTCTACGTAATTTATATGAACTCCGCTATCAACCACCAAGCCATTAACTGATCCCCTGCATTCTTTACTTCCAAAATCATCGTCAATTTCAAAAGTAACATATACTCCAAGTTTCGGATTCATACTATTATCCTCTGGAGTTATCGTTTTTAAAATTTCATAACGATAAGGTTGGAAATCTGAATTGTTAATAGTTGTTCCATTAATATGAAGGTTAACTTTCCTTTTATAAAATTTTTCTTGAATAATTAGAAAGTTTCTTAGATTATCTACTGGAACAACTGTCTTGGCTTTTGGACCAAATATCTCTTCATCTGGAATAAATAGGGTTATAGTCGATAGCCCCTCTGGAATTGGTTCGTATCCGCCCTTTTTTCCAAACAGCATCTTTTCTACATCAACCTTCTTTAACGCTCCTTCATACTTTTTGATACCTCTCTCATAGTATACTACATAAAACAGGTCTCTTTTACTTCTTGGTCCTGTAGACTCCCAAAGAGTTTTTACTTCAGGTATTGACTTATCGAAGTTCTCTGGAGTAATCTTAGACATTAGCAAAAACTGTGATGATAAAGCGTTACATATTGAAGATCCTAACCCGAATGTTCCAACCTTAGTCTCACCAGTACCGGAGAATTTTGATCCAGCATGCGTAACTGAAACAGCTACATCTGCTTGGGTCTGTCCCGGTCGGTCAGGGCTCATGAATATTGGCATTCCTCGTCCAGTATCTCCAACAATGTTCCACTTCCCGTTAAAGCTTGTATTAATTAAAATGTCATTACATGTTTTACATGCATAGGACTCATCCGTCGAGTTATCTATTATCTCTCTTAAACATCCGCTCTCATCGGCAATATACATTGACCATTTTGCACGGAGATTATCTGGAAAGTCTAGAACTCTTACGACAGATTGTCCATCTGAATTAAATTCCATAATATTTAACTATTTTAAAAATTTTCATAATTTATTACGTAAAGAAAGCATACCCTGCTTCCTTCTAAAATTAAGGAATTAGAGTATGCCCAAAAGCGTTTTTATGTCTTTCAGTAATTCTTTTTCATCTAATGATATGTAATATGGATATCCAAAAGTCTCTACTAATTCTCTACTATAACTGAAATATAATAGTGGGATGTTAGAATTTGTCAAATATCTATTCTTTTGTATATCATGTTTTCTATTTACTACATATTTTTCTAGTTTGTTGAATTGTGTCTTAAAGTGGTATGGTCCCTGAATTTCAATGGCTACCTCCCTATCTCCAAGTTTAATAAGAAGGTCTAATTCTAGAGGCCCTTTATCTATACATCCTGTTAGAATAATGTGAGTTTGAACAGTGGTATCCTCTGGGAGTTCTTTTATTATGAGCTCTGTGAGGTCTTTTTCCCATACAGAGTCATATATTGGATCTCCACAAAATTTAAGGTCTTTTAAAAAGTCTCTATTCCTTGCTCGTTGCCAAAGCCCTCTAAATCTGGTATTGAAGTCTTTCTTACTAGTTATGTTATTTTCATCAATAAATTTTTGAAAATCAGATACGGAGTTATAGTCATCCCATCTTCCATATGTGGTCTCTACTGGAAATTTTATACTATCTAGAATTCCCCAGCTTCCAGCCCTACTATGTTCAGCCAGTTTTGGGAATCTTTTTGAGAGGTCGTATTTATTAAGAACTTTATTGTCATCTACAAACTTTTGTAACTCATCTACTGTCATTCGTTTCCACTCAAATTTAGGATTTTTCCAGATGATCTTGTCTTTGATTCCTCCACGATTCTGTTTGTATAGTCTATATACTCCAGGATATTTCTCTTGTAGTTGTGCACTATTCTTAAATCCATTGTCATCTATGAATTTTTGAAACACCTCAGCAGACTCAAATAATTCTGGATGACTGATAGGAGCTTCCCACTTTAGAGAGTCTTCTATTTCGGGGTTAGATTTTTGTAACTCTTTGTATTGCTTTCTATATGCATCATGAAGTTTCTTTCTCGATATCTTCTTTTGCTTAATTAATTCTAGTAATTCTTCATTTGTGTACCTAGGATTCTTTTTTACGTTGTTCATATTCTAGTTCATTTTTAAAATTAGACAAAGTTCATATCCGCTATTAGGAGAAGTTTCAAAGCCCATGACCTCTTCTACTCCTTCTCCCTTTAGAATATGAACATACAATATAAGAAAATGATTATAAAATAAATTATAACCATCCTCTCATTGATAAGAAATTAAGTCCTTCAGAATGGCGAAAACTACTATTTCAGAGAACAAAAAGAAAAGGAGAACTCTATATTATTCTCCTTGCATATATTTTATTTAGTTTGAATGGTAGTTTATCTGTCTGCTGGACCACTTTTATTACATACCACGAACTACCGTCTTCAAGTGTAACAAGTAGGGTATCTCTATTAACGTATTTTATTCTATCAGTACTTTGTTTAGTCGCCCACACATTAAGTAAGTCGTTGCTTAGGGGAAAACTGTTTGGGACGTAGATCAAAGTATTAGTTGTTATATTCTTATACCTCTCCCTAAATATTTTCTTCCAAACTTTCATTACCACTCTTCCTCCACCAGCCAAACAAATCCATACTTATCCCGTGTAAATCCATCTTTAAACACATCCAGATAGTATTCAGGAACTATAAAGAAGAGGTCTGGACTGTTTAATTCAATCAAGTAAAAATATCCGCCGCCCATATCTATCACTAAATTCCCGCCCTCAATCTTCATGTCTATATCTGGGCCAAATTTAGGAGGATTGACGTTTAAGATACCAAGAATAAGGCCTAGTTTCTTTCTTACTTTCAACAGGGCGGGATTAAAGTGAACAGAAACATATTTAACGGCGACTTTAGATTTTGTCTCCATTGATCGTCACCTCAAAATCAAGTTTCGCGAGACCATACTTATTGACGACATTATTTAGTTCTCGTTTTACTATATTTTTTAATTCGGCCTCAGCTTCTGTCATTATTTCACTAATCCTTGGAATTCTCATCTGTAGGAAAGTTTCAAGCCGATCGAGTTCCTCTTTTGGTACTCTAGAAGCAGAAAGCGGAAATCCTTTATCAATTAAGTCTGATACAAGAGGAGAAGATATACCCGATCTATTATAAATCAAGAAGAGATATAGGTACTTCTTATCTTTCAGGTCATAATAGAAGTAGTTTTCAAGCGCTTCCCTAACTTTAGCCGGATCTATAAACCTATCCACCGATTCTTCTGTCAATTTTTCCATCATAGGTATAGGTCTTTTCTTCAAACTTTCAATGAACTCCTTACAAATTGGATATAGAGTTGTGGTCCTTTCTCTTATCCACTTAATATAATCAAGAGGTGTTTTGAAAGGCTTCTCTCCATTTCTCCTAGTATAGGTAACTTTATATATACCTTCGTCATAGATCATAAATTTACACTTTTTTCCGACCCAGCTCCATTTCTCTCCTTCGTAAACAAAACGAATATCAACCAGGTTTTCTGCTATGGGAATTCCAGTCGTAGTATTCGTATCTCCTGGAATTATACTGTTGGGATCATATGTTATAATTAATTCCCTGTCTATTGTCATCCATCCCATCGCTCGTATATCTGGGACTATGTTAAGTATAGAAAAGAAGTTATAAGATTTAACCACAACCGCTTTTCTTTCTAGGTTATATAAATAAAGATACTCTTCAATTTCTTTTTCAGTTTTACTAAGAAATTCTTCAATTGTAATCATATTCAAAAATAAGGAAATAGATCTAAGAAGCCACTAAATCCTTATAAGAGAATAAAAATGTGGCCCGGCTTGGTGGCGAAACGGTAGACGCGAGGGACTTTAACGTTACTTAAAGGGAAATATTGCGATACACATTAGCCGGGATGTTGAGCCAGGCAGGAGGTTGGTGAAAGTCCAACGTAATAAGGTACGCAACCTGTGATATTTCCCACTTATATTAAGTATAATTTGAGTGCACTGAAGGAAACTTTAGATGTAGAACCTCCCTAATTCGGTGAAAGCTAAGTATTATAATGTGTCGATGACAAGTGATTGTACAGACGGGTAAGCCCTTAAAGTATCAGGTGATTGCTGAGAGTTATAATATATGCTAATACCGAGCCAATGTTGAATCGTTAACAAATTAAACCAGTGAGCAGACAGGGACCTGCGGCGATGAGACAGTGTGTAGAGACGAGATACAGGAGGAACCTAAGTTGAAATAAACAAAAGAGAACAACGTTCGAGACGAAGATGACCCATAGGTACGTGTACCGGTGTGAGGGCGTTAGTTTAGTTGGTATAAAACACTTTTGTTTACTCGCGGGATTTCAATATGGTTAAGATACAGTCCAGACTACAAACAGATTAAGAGCAGATCGACCTGTATATCAAAGTATAATAGCAGAACCAACCTGTATATCAAAGATTTAATCTGGTAGTGAAAACTATAGTGGTAAGAAAATCCCTTGGCCCGAAGGGGTCGTGTGGGTTCGAATCCCATCCGAGCCACAATACCCTGAAATAGTGTAATTTGCTATTCTCAGGGTTTCTTTTTCTTATTAATGAAAGGATATCAATTCCTTATAAATGTATAAACGCCCCAGTGGGGAAACTGGCTAGACCCAGCAGATTTAGGATCTGCCGACTTTATGTCATGATAGTTCGAATCTATTCTGGGGCACTTTTAAACTTAACAAAACTATTCAAAAACAAAAACAACTAGCGCCAGGCCGAGTACGTACGGGAAAGGTTAAAACACTAACCTGGAGACGCGGTTGTTTTTTTTTTATTTTCCTTATAGATAGAATGAAAAAAGTTTTATGGAATACTGAGATTTTTAAAATTCTTGGTAAATCACTGCCCATTCCTCTCTTTACTCCGGCTAATATCGAGATTCCAAATGGTGGTGGTGTAAAATTAGTATTAATAAGAGTGTTTGATGGGGATATAGACAATGATATAGAAATATTAGAGGATGCAGATCAGATAGTAGCGGCTGGTGAATACTTTTTGATGAGTGAAATAATAATGCAGCTTCCATCCGAGTTTTTAGATATATACACTAATCTTAAAGAACTCTCGCCTGATATTCCTTATGGTTGTATTGATTATGAACTTAACCCTGAAAAACTGAAGTGGTAATGAGAGTTTTGTGGAATACTGAGATTTACAAAAGATACAAGGATATTTTTCATATTACCTTGTACGAACAGATAATAATGGATGATATTTTTAATAGTAACTATCTTACAATCCAGTCGATAGATGATACAAAAGGAATAGAGGTTTTAGAAGACGCTGATCAAATTAAGTCTATTGCAACTGGTGAATACTTTTTGATGAGTGAGATAGTGATGGCAGTTCCAGATGAATTGTTAGATATATATGAATTGATACCGTTTGTAGAATGTCGGTACTCTATCTCATACACTACTACTCCTTCCTAGTATGGTTGGAGTATCTTTTTTTTTCTTCCCAGTTAAACCCTTATCGATGTAATATGAAAAATAACAAACAAAACAATAGAATTTATGGATATTAATAATTTTTGGGGTTGGTTGTTTATAATCACTGCAGCATTGGTGTTGATTCAGTTGATTATGAGTATTATTAACGGGACGGACTTGGACATTGATCTAGACGGCGATGGTTTTGGAGACTTTGATCTCGGTACTATTGTCTCTCCGAAGGGTATTTTACATTTTATCTTTGGTGGGTCTGGATATCTTACTCTAATTGGTCCTGAAAAATGGAATGTCTGGAGTTATCTGATCGCCGCCTTGGTTGGTATCTTGGTGGCTGGTATCTTATTTCTCGTATACTGGGGGATGAGTAAACTGGCCGACGAGAAAAAACAAGAGCCAGTGGAAAGTTTGGTTGGTAGATCTGGAAACGTCTATCTTCCTATTTCTGGTGATAAGTATGAAATAACGCTTACTAGGAATGGAAGACAGCAAAACATCACGGCGGTATCTAAATCAGGGAAGACATATTCTACTGGCGATATTGTTACGGTGATTGAGGTTTCTGGAACGATTATTTATATTGACTAAAGATGAAACAGTCTCAATTTATCGGCTGGGTTAAGAAAGCATACCCAAATATCAACATTCAGAAACAGGATAACGGCGACTTCTGGCTTTCGGATTCTAGATATCTTCAGGTAATTGCAAGAACTGACCATATAATAGAATTCCGGAAACTTAGAAATAGTGAACTTCCAAGGCCACTATTACGCGAGAAAGATGAAGATATAGTGACAGATATCAGAAACCTATGGGGAGAACCTGGTGTTGCTTTCACTCTTCCTCAACCACATAAGACAGAAGTGGAGAGGAAAGAAGAGAGTAAACCAGAGCCGAAGAAAGAACAGCCTAAAGAAGCGGCACATGAAAGAGACTCGATTATACAGCTTCTTAAGGATACATTTCCGGGGGCGATCGAAGTAATTAAGGTGCCGGGAGGAAAGGCTGTATTAACTAACGGCTCTAAATTAACTCTCTATGATTATGGGATTTCTTCTCGTCCGTCTGAGTTTATTCCTTGGGCTAGAAAAGACGAAGTAGAAAAATGTGTGACTAAATTCATTTCCTTAAACAAATAAAACATTATGAACAGTTTAACTACTATGTTGATCATCATTGCAGCGATAGTTGTAGTGGTGGTTCTGACCGTCTGGGGAATTCTTAGTCGGTACAAAAAGGTAAAGTCTGACGAAATCCTTGTGGTTTACGGTAAGACGAAAGGTAATTCTGCATCTAAGTGCTATCATGGTGGTGCGGCTTTTGTATGGCCAGTAATTCAGGGTAGTGCAGTAATGTCGACGAAACCTATGACTCTTCAGTGCAATCTACAGGGAGCAATCTCTAGCCAGAAGATTAAGGTTAGTGTCAATACGACTATTACCGCGGCCATCTCGACTGATCCGGCTATTATGCAAAACTCGGCAGTACGTCTCCTCTCTATGAGTGAGAGCGATATCGAGAGCCAGATTAGAGATGTTGCCTATGGTCAGCTCCGTCTGATTATTGCAGACATGACCATCGAGGAGTTGGTTAATAACCGTGAGAAATTCCTCCAGTCCTGTAAAACGAATATTGAGGAGGAACTTAAGAAATTCGGTCTTACCCTCCTTAACATCAACATCTCTGAGATTACCGATGAGGCACAGTATCTAGAAAACCTCTCTCGTGATGAAACCGCCAAAGCAAAATATCAGGCCGAGGCTAGTATCACCAAACGAGAGAAAGACGGTGCTACTCAGGTTGCTACTCAGAAGAAGGAAATGGAGGTCCAGCTATCTCAAATTGAAAGAGACAAGCAGGTTCAGGTGGCTGAGAATAAAGCCGATCAGGCAAAGAAGACAGCCGAAATTACCAAGGATCAGAACGTTAAGGTTTCCGAGCAGAAGAAGGAAGAAACTGTTCAGATCAGAACAATCCAGAAGGACCAGAGTATTGCAACGGCCGCCCAGGAGCAGGAAGAGGCTACCAAACTTGCCGAGATCGAAAAGGAAAGAGAGATCCGAGTGGCAGAGAATCAGGCTCAGCAGGCACAACAGGTTGCAGAGCAGAATCGAATCAAGGATGTAGCCGTAGCAACCAAGGCCGCTGAAGCAAAGTCTCTATCAGCCCAGGCACAGAATAAGTCTCAAGCTGAAATCGCTGAGGCTGAAAAATCTCGTGAAGCTCGTGTTGTCGCCGCTGGTCATAATGCTGAAGCCGAAAAGCAGAAAGCCCAGCAGGAAAGAGAGGCTCGTGAAGCTGAGTATCTCTCTTCCAAAAGACAAAGAGCTGCTGACGCTGACAAATCTGCTAAGGTAGCTGAAAACAAGGCTGGAGTAGAGGTGGCCAAGTCTGATGCTATTCTCGGTAAGGAAAAAGCTGAGGCATCAAGGATCATTGGTGAATCTGAGGCCGCTGCTGAAAAGGCTATCGGTATCGCCCAGGCTCAGAAAGACAAAGAAGTTGCTCTTGCCCGCGCTGCAGCTAAGAGAGCAGAACTTGAGGCTGATCTGATTTCTGGTGCCGAGAAGGAAGCTGAGAGAAAGAAAGTCGAGGCTGAGGGTATCAAGAACAAGGCCATTATTGAGGCTCAGGGCGAGGCTCAGAAGATTCTCGAGATCGCCAAAGCTGAAGCTGAAAAGATTCGTCTCACAAAGCTGGCCGAGGCTGAGGGTGAGCTTCGTCTAGCAGAAGTACAGAAAGTTCTCAAGGCCGCCGAAACTGAAAATCTGGCGAACCTTAAGAGAGCTGGTATTTCTGATGCCGCCACAATTAGCTATATCCTTCGTGAACAGTACAGGGGTATTGTTGAGGCTGAGCAGGCTAAGTTTGAACATCTCAATCTTGGAGAGGTTAAGGTCATTGGTGACGCTTCACAGGCATCTCAGTTCCTCACTAAGATCGTTGATGGTGTTCAGAAGTCCAGCGTTCTCGGTGATCTGATTCCTGGCCTTACTGGTTTGCTTGCGGCTGGTACCAAGTTTGACCAAAAACAGTTGAGTGGTATTAGCCCTCAACCAGAAGGACCTAAGCCAGAAGATCCTAAGCCAGAAGGACCTAAGCCAGAAGATCCCAACCCCGAGAAGAAGTAAAAAAAAAAGAAAGAGAGAAGATTTAACCGTCTTCTCTTTTTTTATATCCACCCTTTTGCCATATATAAAGTATCATTAGGGTAGCATAGTTTATAGTAGTCTTTGTATATTTCTACTTTTGCATCTTCCCACTCATTCTTATCTCTCAGCCTTATAAACTTCTCTCTTAGCTCAGTCCTATTTTTACACTGACCTTTACTGACTATAGTTTCTCGGCCGGGTATATAGTTTCTAAGCACGTACTGGTTTTTCTCTTTTCC
>Ga0247611_10001217_pt1 | contig 46771 bp, 45 predicted proteins | sample 177DNAGHGhighgp2_FD_192422 | JGI IMG/M metagenome (GOLD analysis project Ga0247611, IMG submission 192422) | Sheep rumen microbial communities from Palmerston North, Manawatu-Wanganui, New Zealand - 1770 DNA GHGhigh gp2 | ecosystem: Host-associated > Mammals > Digestive system > Stomach > Rumen... | reverse complement strand
GAACGGGAGAATCTAGAAAAGACATACCAGCCGCCCCTCCCCTTCACAACACGCAGAAGGGGAGGGAAACGGCAAAAAATTGACCGGACGCGCCCTGCGGGCGCGCCCGGCAAGCAGAAAGGCCCCACCCGCCCGCCCGTATTATGAGTGTGACATATGCCTCTAGCGTCTTTTGGGGCGCTTTTCTAAAGACAAAAAAATTCAAAAATTCGAAATTTTTCAAAAAAAAATCGCGGCGTCCTTACGGACGCCACGATTTTTTAATGTTTGCCCTGACTAATGGGATTCCAGGGACGCTTAGACGATCTGCCGTAAATAACCGCTTCCGTCAAATCCTCTGTGAACTGGACGGGGTTCTTGTAAGTAATCTCGTCATGGCCCTTGGCACCAACAGCCGGCATCAGTATCTTCTTCAGCTCATTCGATGGCATGTGCAGTGTCACGCCGCCGACATCCAGAAGCGCCGACAGTGTTTCGGGTGATATTCTATCGCCTTCAGGGACAGTCAGCTGAACAGCCGCGTTCGATAGTGTCTTCACCGTGCGGACGACTGGAATTTCAGTGACATGACCGTTACGATGGAAGATGCGCTTTGAAATAGCAGGCGCGGCAGGCTGGAAAATATAGGGATCCATGCCTGACATGAAAATCAACATTGTTCTGGCGGCCCAGGAATCCCAGTCCTCATCCTTTTCCTTGCCCTGACCCATAACCAATGCGCTAACCAATCCCAGCGCCGTTATTGCGCCAAAGGCGCGAACTGCCGAAATAGCGGCAGCCGTATAATCACCTTCCTTGAAGTGACCAATGGCATTGCCGACAAGACGCCGGGCAATAACGCCGTTCTTCATGCCTTCACCGGCAAAGACCGTAGCGATGCGCCCAAGAGGATTGTTTTGCAGTGTCGCTTTTGTCCAGTCGATTGCGTTTGGCATCCAGTTAATCAATGTTTGATCGCCGTGCCTGATTGCCTCTGCTTCAGTCTTTCCATTTCTTAGGGCATCAGTGTATGCGCCGACGAACAGAGCGGAACCAACGAAACGCGTAGAGAACTCAAGCAGAGCGAAATTTATCTTTTCCGTAAGAAGCTGGAAGCGGTCAATGGTAGAGCCGTTATAGGCAATGGCCGCAGAGTCTTTGGAAGACTTGAAGCGCGATGAAACGTTGTCTTGAAGCAGCTTCAAATACTCTGACTTTCCAATGATTTCATTGCGTGCTTCGCGATTCAGACCAACGGCCATTCCTGTACCCTGAACAATACCGCGCATGGAAACTTCACCGGAAACACCGGCAGCCGCGAGACGGCCAACGTCGCCGATAGCAGGCCCGAAAGTTGCGCCGATAACCATGCCATAGAAGGCGCGCTCCAGTTTATACGCAAATTCAGGAAGTTTTGCGCCATCAGGCCCCTGAGCAAAGTCTTTCAGAAGGTCAAGCAACGCTTGTTTGGCAACAGCGCCGCCGCGTTCAGTGACAATGCGCTGAAACTCTTCTGAATTGAACAGGTTGCTTAGCTTGCGGACGGTTTCTTCATGGCTGATGTAGTGAATTTCAGACGCGATGTTTTTGAAAATGCGGCTGAAATCCAGATCGAGAGGCGCGTTTGAAACCGCAGCGGCACGGGATTTTGTAAAGCCCTGAGACGTCGTGACGCGTGTACTGTGATTTGTACTCTGAGCAGTCTCGTCAACGTTTTTGCCGACAGCGCTCATTTCAGGGTGATAGAAAATGGGGAAATAACCGCCGCGATATGTGCCGAAACGCGTCTGCAATTCCACGGGCTCAATCTGCGTCATCGGCACGCCGTTCACAGCGCGATAAACGCGCTGAGTTTCGGCATACAGATCATCAGAGAACAGATCCCAGACCTGCTGAACAAAATCCCAGTCATTTTTATCAAGATGCGCATTCAGGAACGCGAAGACGTTTTCTTTTGTCCAGCCAGTCTTTTCTCCGCCGTAACCTTTAACAAGGCGATCGAGATTTGAACCGTTTCCCGTATTCAAAGCCATCATAAGCAGATCAGCATGTTTCAATTCACGGGACATGCCATTTCTCAACTGCATGTAATCAGGAAGCGTGACGGTTTCGCCCTTGTGAGTACGCATAGGCGTATTCGGCCCGATAAACAATTCCTGCACGCGCTTCAGAACCTTTTCGCCGAGGTCATTCTTCTTGTACTCAGCCTTTAACATTTCCTGCATTATGGCCTTGCCTATAGGCCCGAGGAAGTTCAGCTTTTCAGAGGCTTCCAGATGGAGAACATGGAACCTGAAGGCAGACTTTTTCACCTTATCCAAAGAGGAATCATCTGAAGAATTGACGTGGAATTCCTTCTCGGTCAGCCAGTGTTTAGGCATGGACTCTGAAAGAACCTCAAAGATGTTTCGACCAGGCGCATTTTCGTCTTGTGAGACGTTGTAAGTTTCGCCATCCAACTTCAATTCATAGAAGTCACGGGAAGCGCGTACAGCCTGAACCACAACAGCGTGAACATTTTCCTGCTGACGTGGAGACAGGTCATTAAACTTTGTGTCTTCGCCATCCAAAACGCCCTGAACGATTTTTGGATCGAAGCCGACCTCCATTTCATTCTCGACAAGAGCATCTTTGGCGTCACTTGCGAGAACCTTGACGGGATGCGCCCTGACGGCATCGACGAATTCTGAGACGCCGGAGCGTTCCGACATCTGAGCGGAAGACAGTGTGCGTTTTTTGATATTCAGTTTTTCCGCCAGAGCATCCAGAACATCCAGGAACCGTGCGTCTTTTTTGCCGATGCGCTTCCTGAAGTCATCATCCGACAGGCGATTCATAAAGCTCTGCCAACGCTGAGCGCGTTCCCGTGCCTGAAAAATCTCCGTTGCAATCGCGAAATTTCGCGTCTGGTTGAATTTCAGACCGAAGGCGCGCCGTTTATTGCCCAAAGCAAATTCCGTGCGAAAACGGGCGTCCAGACGCCTTGATTCACGCATGAATCCATAGGCATTCAGATCAGACAGTGGCTTGTCTTGGATGAAAGCGCGGGCGCGGGCGTAAATCTCTTTGGAAACATCGCCGCGGCCCAAAATCTTCAACTCGTCATTCAGTGATTTCAGTAATTCAGGGCTAAAGGCGAGAGCATCAATCTTAGCCTTTAGTTCAGCTTTTGCACTTTCCAGTTCTTCCTTGAACTCTTTTTGGAAAACAGCGTCAGCGTTGCGCCGAGCCACATGTTTCAGTGCGCGTTCAGATGGAGCGTCTTCAATCGCCTCGAACAGATCATCAGGAGAGCTGAAGTTCTGGAAGATGGGAAGTTGCTGAAGCTGTTGGAATGTCAGCCCGTCTTTCTTGACAAAAGGACGCCACGTCGGCGGCAGGTGTTTCGTATTCAAAGCCTTCTGAACCTCAGAAGTCTTAATGCGAATGCGATTTGGAACAGTCGCCTCAACGCCTGAGCTGGAAACATATCTGCCAGTGAGAATTAACTGCCGCGCAGCGTATCCAGGAGAATCCTGAATGCGTTTGGTTTCCGACTCAACAAGTTCACGGAAGCGCTTGAAAGCGTCGGCATCCAGCTGTCCCATTTTCTGCCTGTAAGCGGCAATTTCTGCGTTCCGCGTCAGATCATTGACGGCTTCCGCTCTCTTTTCCAGATAATCAACGTACTCGGAAATCGGAACGTCATCAATGGACGGAATAGGCTGTCCGGCGGCTTCTTCTGCATAAGCGCGAACCTGTCTGTCAGTCGCGAACATGCGCTGGAAGACTGGCCGGATATTGTCGTTTAGCTCAACATCATAAGAGAATTCGATTTTTTTGTAGATGCCGCCAAGCCATTTTTTGAAGCGATCAAAGGGACGCTCCATCTGTTTTGACGGAGCATTCCCTTCCATCAGGAACAGTTCAAACCCGCGGGCAAACTTTTCCTGCTGGTCTTCAGTGAACGATTCGCCCTGTTTTGCGCCGACGAATTCCAGAATACGGGCATAATCTTCTTTGACGCGTTTTGAAGCGTTGTCAGAAGTTGCCAGATCAGCGAACTGAACAAACCAAATGTGCGCAACCTCATGCGCCAGCGTGGAAATGTCCGCGTCTTCACTGAGAAGAATGCGAAACGCCTTCCGCCCTTCCTTCGCAGAAATAACCGTCTTGCCGCGGGTGTCCTGAGAGAGGACAGTGTCACTGGAAGAGACGGAAGGCGCTTCAGTGGATTCGTCAGAGGATGATTCGTTCAGCCCCAGTCGATTTCCGGAGCCCAATTCGGATGTCGTTGATGGAATGTCTTCTTGCGTTCCTGTCTGTCTTCCCAATCCGCTTTGTCGATTTTCAGTTGTTCCAGAAATAGATTCTCCGGAGGACGATCCGGCAGTGCGAGAATTTTCGCTTTCCGTTCCGGCCACGTCTCTTCCAGCGTCCGACCATCCAGAAGATGCGTCTCGTCCTTCATCGGAGGATATAACAGTTCCTCGATATCCTTCATACAAGGATCCGTCAGATGTTCTCCCTGATACCCGTCCCACTTGTTTATCAGTGCTTTGACTATTTTTCGGCTTATTGCTGAGGATGCCATTGACATTTGTTCTACTGAGTGGAGAAAGAACGCGCTCATTTGGTGCCTCCCATCTTAACAGGTCAATAACGTCATCTTCCGAAAGAACATCTAACAGAATTTTTTTCGGGTCACCAGAGAAATTCTTAATTGTCGTGATGGACAATCCGCCTTTGGTAAGCCCAGAAATATCGTCTTCCGTGTGCTGACCATCTGAAAAATCAATTTCACCGATTGAATACTTCGGTTTCAGCGACTTGTCAGCATATTTTGTCTCTAGGTTTTTGTCTGCTTCTGCGAAAGTCGATCCGAATCCTTCTTGAACGCCGATGCCGTGGACGATAACAAACTCCCCGTTCTCGCGTTCAAGAACAAATGTAAGACTTTTCAACCTGTTGGCAATCTCAGAAATAATTTCTTGAAGACTTTTTTCACTTTTTCCGGGAAGCAATAGAGCTTTGTATTCGTCGCCGTGTTGATGCGACGCAACAAAATTTTTATATTTTACCTTGCTATAAACCCAAGAAACGGCAGCAAGAATGCGATCAGTCGCATCATGACCGAGAATGTTGTTCAAGTCCTTCACACCGCTTAAATCGTTTGATGAAAACTCAGTGGCATTTTTTCCAATGCCATTAGAAATCACATCGTCGCCATTCCAGTTCGGAAGCAGACCAGCATCCAAGTAATAATCATCCAAAACATCCTTGGTGCTCATTTCCTGAATACGCTGAACCGTAGAATCGGCAAGAAACACGTCATCGGGAGCAATCTTTTCCGGATCGTCAATGACATCGCCGTTTTCGTTCAGCAAATCGCCGGGAAGACCGCGGACGTAAGAATCACCGGACGCATAATTTTCTGAAATTTTGCGGTTATTTTCGTCTTCCAGTGCCTTCCGTTCGTCAGGCGTCAGGTTTTCGGACGCAGCGAAATTAAACAATGCACTGACGTTTTGTGCATCTGCAAACAAGGCGGCACGTTGCGCCTGTAAGTCACCGGACTCATCACCAGCAGACGCAATCTGTTGGTCCAGACGTCGGATTTCCCGATAGGTGCCGGAAGGTGCGGATTTCCGATGGCCAATCTGACCGCGCTTGCGGCGCTCCTCGTTGGCCGCGCCGTGAACAGCGTCCAGTTCAGCCCAGACGGCCGTGTCGGCCGTGAAATCGACTTGAGGAAACGCCTTTTCCAACGCATCCAAAACAGCCTGCTGTTGCCCCTCAGGGAGCGCAACAACAATGGCATTGCCGTTCTGAGCAACTAAGCCAGGAAACAATTTATTCAGAAACTTCGCTTCCTTGCGCAGAAGCGTGTCAAGAGACTCGTGTCCCTTGGCGTCGTTCCACCATTTCTTGTGCTCAATGTCGAAGACAGTCAGCGGAGTATCAGGCCCCACTTTGTCCAGCAGAGCTTCCATCGTCAGAGCGCCGCTATTGCGATGCCGCATGACTTCTTCTGCGAGAGCACGGCCAGTCGGATCAGTTTGCAGTTCCTGAATGTGTTCGACAATCGCCGCACGGGCCGGATTGCCGTCAGCAATTCTCAAAGCCTCCTGATGCTTCGCAACAGCATCAAGCGCCGCATTCCGGCGCTCATTATCTGCATGCATTTCTTCCAGCTTTTCCTTGGGAGACTGGACAGAAGATGCCAACTGAATTGCCGTGGAAGTATTTGCGTTACTCTGTTTTGCCTTTTCAGAAGCCTGAAGGGAGTCTATCGCTGCGAGAATTTCTTCCTGAGTGAAGCCTTGTCCGTCTTCAAACAGCTGTGGGTTATCAGCAACAATGGCCCTCAATGTATTTAGTGCAACAGAAGAATGCCCGCCAGAAGCGTCATCTGCCTCAATAGCCATTGAGACAAGCGCCGCAACGAACACACGCGCCTGTTCCTCCGTAATGTTTCCCTTTGCCACCTTAGGCGCAAGCATATCGACGATCAAACGGCCAGACGAAAAGCGTTCAGCAGCCTGAACGTCGTTCGTCAATCGCATGTATTCATTCAGAGAAATGTCGGACGGCTCTTCTGGGGAAGATAAAAGCTCAATACGAGATGCACGTGACTTTGTTTCGAGATCAATTTCAGCTTTAGCCTGTTCAGAACTAATGCCGCCGTCCATCCAGGCACGATCAGACAAGTACTGCCCAAGAGTGACGCCCTGTTCATCACGGACTGCGGCAAAACCGCGGACAAACGTTTCAAGTGGTATTCTCAACATGCCGCCGTTCTGCAAAGCAGAGGCAAATTGAGGTGTAAAATCACCGAAAGCCGCAGAAGACGCAGCCTGAACATCGTCCGAATTCCGGGCGATGAATTCCATGGCATCCTGAGCATCAATGTTCACATGCGTCAGAGGAGCGCCAGCAGACGTTTTCAGCTGAGAGCCGAATCGCTGAACAAACAGAGCGGCCTCATCAGGCCCGACCTTTGCGGCATTATCGGCAAGATAGCGCATGCGTTCAGCATCCGCACTGGCCATCGCGCGGACATAATTTTTCCGCTGAGTTTCGCCAGTAGCACGAATCAAATGCTGAGCGAAGACGGCACCGCCGGAGAACGGCAGAGAAGCAAAGAAGGCTGAAGGAATCACACCGACGACTTCTTCAGCAGCAGCGTTCCAGTCTAAATCCTGAGGGACGCCGGAAACGCGTTCTAAAGCATCCTGACGGTAATAAATCTGAGCAGCCTGCTGAGTTGCTTCTTCAATCGTTTCACCGCCGCTGGACACAGCGGCAGTTCGCGCGAAGCGAGAGGCCGCAGAGCGGCCAACATCCGCAGCACTCTTTTCGAGAATAGATGCAGTGGACTTCTTTTCGACACCGCGGGCAACAATTTCCTTCAGCTTTTGACTGCCGATGCGAGACGCGATGCCGTTTCCTGCTTTAGAGACGCCCATCGTCAGCAAGGTTGCGAGAGCGTCAGCGCCTTCAATAGCCGCAGACAAATGGCCGTAATGATTCGCCTCGACGGCAGCCGTGAAGGGATCGACTTTAGCTGTTTTAACTTCTTTGGTTTCCGGATCGATATACGGAGCACTTTCAGCGCCGTAAAAATCCAGGAAGGCAGTGCCCTCTTCAGCGGGCTGAGCGAAAGCACCAAGGCCGACAATACCAGTAATGCCGCCGCCGATTTTAGCACCAAGAACGGCGCCAGCAGGGCCACCAACGCCGAAACCAATGCCGCCGCCCACGGCAGCACCGGCAGCCGCCAAAGCGCCTGATTTACCCATGATAGACATGGACAGTGGCAGAGAGCCTACGGAATCCGACAATGTATTTGTTAAATAGGAGTCAGAAGGGGCAGGAGATGTTTTGGCAATCTGACGCTTTACCTCAGTGACTTGACGCATGATTTCAGCGAAGCGCGTGGAATCATTCACATAAGCGGCGTCAGACGCCTCTTTGCCCAGACGCGCCAGATCACTCTGAAGGACACCGGCACGCCATGAACGGCGCATATGATCAAAGAACCCGGAAGAAACAGTGTCAGCTGGAACACGTTCCTCAGTGTCTTTGGTTGCTTCTTCCAGTCTAAGCCGTTCATTTTCAGCCGCGACAACAGGATCAATAACATGTGAACGTGAGCTTTTTAATGGCGAGGAAGCGAGAAACGAAGAAACAAAATGAATTGATGCGATAGTTGCCTTGCTTTTCAGCCATTGCCAGGCAGAAAAATTATTGCGAAGAACTTGAACATCATCTGGACGGCTCAAAATTTGTTCGGCAACATCAGGGAAACGCCGGATAAACGCTTCAGCGTTCAGATCAGTGCCGACAGTGGAAGCCTCTTTCAGCTTCCTGATGGCATCTTTATTGCGCTGAGCGTCAAAGACAGAAATTCCCATCCTGTCAGCGAGACAAACCGCTTCATCATCCACGGGGTTTTCAAGACACGTTGTTAAAATGTCTTTCAGCGTGTCTTTGCGTTCCAGAAGCGCCCTCATGCGCGGAGTTTCAGGAGGCAATGTGTCTTTAGTGCGATCAATTTCTGCCTTCGCAATATTGACATTTTGCTCAGCAATCATGCCAAGAAGAACTTGACCGGCTTCGCTGGATTCAAATTCAATCTGTTTCGCGTCAGGTGTATTTTGATTTATCGGCAACCGAAAAGAATCATCCTGATTAGGCACGGGCGGTGTTTCTTGAATAGAAGAAACAGGAACGCGGATGCGTTCACCGCGTCCACGAAGTCCACCAGAAAAATAAGCAGGCGCATCTTGCATAACTGGCGTTTCAGGATTCACAGGCGCGGGCGCTGGACGCACAGAAACGGAAGAATCATTATTTTCACGTTTGGGAATAGCGGGCAAACCATCACGAATTGCATTAAACATTATTTGACCCCCTTAATCAGCTCAATCAGTTCACCTTGAAGTTTAGAATTGCCAGAAAGGCTATTCCAGATGACCTGAGCATCAGACGAATCAATCCCATGTTGTTTTGCAAAATCTATAATTGCCTTTTCACGACGCTTTATCAGTGCTTTCTCATTGCTTTGGGATTTTTCAGGAACGAGTTCTGGGTGCTCAAGCAAAAATTTTTCAAACTCACCTTTTCCAACATCCGAAGCAAATGCCCAAAACGCAGCTTTTCCAGCATCATCACTGTTCAATTTCGGATATTGAGTCAGCAAATGCCCGGCAGCATCATTACCAACAAAAGAACCGTCTCTATTACGTAAAACATCAGTGCGTATAATATCTCCCAACTCACTTTGCTGAGCGGGAGACAACGCATTAAATGTTTTTGGTGAACGGAATTCATAAAATTTTTTGAAAAAAGTATCATCGGGATTAAACTTACTTAATTGTTTTACCAAATCATCATTTGCCTCTCTGGCAGCTTCCTGAAAAACATCCCAGGGAACATGACCACCGTATTTATTGCTGGCAATATCCAGCTTTATTTTCAATGCTTGACGAACACTAGAAACAACTGAACCAATTTCACGTGCCGTGTCGTTTTTTTTGTCGCCAGCATACGTGTGGTTAGTATCATAGACGTCGTTTATAGTGTACTTTGTGCCAACATCAAAAAGTTGCATGCCTTGATTAATACTTAACCGATTGTTTTTTATGGCATCAGGCAAGTCACCTTTTATAAGGCTAACCAAATCATTATGTTGTTTAACAGATATTTTTCCGGCTCTAAGATAATCATTAAAAGCGCCAACATTGCCACGATCAGAAAGCAGAAAATTTGGGTCTGATTTAATACTCCATACAAGATCCGCATAAAAAATCTGCTGATCAATATCTATTCCATGACTATGCGCTGCACGTTTAACTTCATCAACTTGTTTCCACCATCGGGCAATCTCCATGGCTTTTTGTAAAGCATCACTATCACCGTTTCGACCGCGAGCCATAAGTCGTTCATAAATTTCCTGTATTTCGCCAACGCCCCACGGCGGAACATAGCTTTGGCCATTTTCATCTTTAGAGTCGTTGAAAATTGCCCAGGCACGATCCAAAGAGCCAGTATTATCAATAGCCTGCTGATGACGAATACGATTGCTGTATTCTTGACCGGCAGCCAAGAAATCTTTGACCTCAAGCCCGTTATCTTTGGCAAGTTGTTCTATTTCTTTATATTCTTTAGAATCTAAACTGTGAAATCGAATTGCATTGACAATGGCTTCACGGTTTTTATGTTTTTTGTTATATTCCAGTGCAAGCTGAAGCGCACTTTTCCGACGTCTCAGTTTATCAACAATTTGTGCCATAGCACCAAAAGTGATGCCGCTGGAAGTACGGCCATCAGACACGCCTGTATCAGCCCCGCCATAAGTTTGACGGGCAAATTCCAGAAATTGTTTTGCCTCTTCATAAGTACTGTTTTCGTAAGAATCGCGGCCCTGAATACCCTGCATTGCAGACAACAGCATCTTATTCTGTGCATCCTGAAACAGATTCTGACGTTGCCTGTCACTAAGTCCCTGATGGTCAGCCAGAGTACTCAGAGACGCAATTACATTATGAAGATTAAACTGAAATGTCTCTGCGTCAGAGCTGGAACGAACATTGTTTTCAGCAAAAGACAGCTCTGCATTAGTATCAGAGATGAATTTTGCATCGACGCGCTGAAGATGCGTCTGATACATATTTCCATAACTCTGCGTTCTGTAAGCATCCAGGCGAGCCATGATTTCATCACGGCCATCATCCGTGCGAGCGTCAGCCATTCGCTTTTCAAAGATGCGTTTCAGCTTATCTTGGTACTGATCAAAAACCTGCTGAGACCATCCCATTTCACCTTTGAGCGCATTATATTCAGCCGTGACTTCCTGCATTTCACGAAGTCCCTGATTGACAACGAGCTGAACATTTTCGGCGACTTTAGAGCGTCGAATAGCTTCACCGAGATCACGTCCAAAAGACTGAATGCCTTGCGCCAGAGGAGAAAAATCAGTGGCAGTGTATTGTGCGCGTGAATATCCATTGTTCGGCGCAACATCGGCCATCTCTTTTTGCTGAATTGCCATTATTTATCCCTCAAAAATCGGACGTGAGCCGTAACGAGATACAAATTCATTGCGAGCGGCGTTTTTAGCGTATGCAGAAGAATTAAAATTCTTTACGTCGGAAACAGCCGTGCCCCACAGTGACGGCTGTGTCGGAGATTCCTTTTTCTTCCAACCGTTAGCCTGACTGTAAGCCTGAGCGGCAGAGCCGCCAGCCATCAGAGCACCGCCAACAACAGAGTATAACGCGGATCTTCGATATGCTTTTGCCGCCTGTCTGAAATCAGCGGATTCATTCAGGTAATTTTCCTGAGTTCTGTAAGCATTCGCCAGAAGCTGCTGAACATCCAGATGCGCATTCTGAGCACTGCCGGCCATTACATCAGAATATGATTCTGAATTAACGTCGAAGCCCGAGGCGGCAGCCGAAGTCTTCTGTTTTGCCATAAGACGGCCAGACTGAAGACGTTGATTTGCCGCCTGCCATTCTCCCTGAGCAATGGCATCCGCAGCGGCGCTTTGCGCCCGGACGGCATTTGTGTCAGCGGTTTTTGCCTGCTGATGCAAATTGTAAACATTGCCAGCAGCAGAAACATCACTGCCGACAGCCTGAACTATTGCGGCTACCCATGCACACATGTTGCCTCCGTTTTTTGAAACCAGAATTGCCGGAACTTCGCATTCAGCGGCATGCATCTTTCAGGACACAGTTCGGCACCGAGAGACACAAGCCACTTCTGAGAGCGCGTGTTTGAAGCGTGAACAAAATTCGTGAGCAGAGGAAACAGATTCAACATCTGCTTAATTTCACGCGCACACACGCGGCCAAAGGCCAGCTTGTGATGTTCCAACTGGTCAGTTCCGAGCATCCAGACAGATCCAATGTCGTCTGTTTCCCCGATACGTCCGCACCCCCAAATGGCAAATGGCTTGCCATCGGGAGCGCACATGCAGCGGCAGTAATTTGACCGTGAAAAAGACTCACTGACGGCAGCAGTTGTAAGACCGCCATCAGTGAGTTCTTCTACGTCGGAGACACGCAAATTTCGCGCAATGTAATCTGCGTCTTTCTTAGTTGCGATCCGCACCCGGCATTGACGTGTCTCCAAAGTCCACCTCACGCGCTACGCCCAGAATGGTCAATGGGCAAGGTTGTGAAGAGCGGATGAAGCCCGTCGCCTCAGCGCCGTATCCATGGATAATGTGCGCGAATTCAATTCTCCGCTCTGATATTCCAGCCAACTTTTCAGGGCTTGAACGCCCTTTCAGGCTTTCAGACAAACTTAGCGAAGAATTTGAAATAAAATCAACTGAAATTTTCTTTAGTGTTTTAGGCCGAAGTCCGACGTCTTCAAAGCTGACGGCATCCAGAAGTTCCACGGTAGATTCCACTGCATCACCAACGAGACAAGGCCCGTCTGAAGTTGCCCAAACTGGCAAAATTTCCAGTTTTTCTGAACCTTCCAGTGGAAGTGTCCGTGCAGCAGTGAACCTGTTCCAGACATGAAGACCAAGAGAATTTGCAATTTCCAGGCTGGACACAACTTTCATTCCGTCCAGATAATTTGATTCTGAACTCATGTTCATGCGTTCAGCTTGCCAGCGTCCGTTTCTCACAACAGACAACCAGACATCTGTTCCGGAGCACGCGACGGACTTAACGGCGGCATTTGTCGCATGCCGTGTCCACGCGCAAAGTTCTGTTTCGGCATTATAAGTCATCGATAGCAACACGCCGTCTTCACGAACAAGCCAAACAACAGGATCTGGAGTGGACTGATAATCCCATGAAACAATCTTGTGCCCATCCAGCAGGTGACGTGCGAAAGTTCCAAGTTCCCGCGTTGCCCACTGAGAGCCGTTTTGATCAGCTCTAATCTCGTAAATTTCATTTCCGTTCTGCGAGACAAACAGCAAAGAGTTTCTGAGAGCAAGAGGCCGCAAACCATTACTGCCGATGCCGTTATAACAGACAGCTGAGGCGTCAGAAGGCGTCATGGCCTGACCAGTACTTCCGCAGGCCCACAAATTTTTGTCAGTCAAAACGATCAGTCTTCCGCCGATTGCGGTTACAGCGGTAATGCGTTCATGCTCTGCTGTTGCCAAGTCAAGCGCCATTGCATCCGAGTCCAAGGGAGAATACGCGCCGTTTTTTGTGAACTCGTACCTCTGCCCAGTCTTGGACATATAGAGTGTTCTCGGCTTAGAGGCGTGCCCGCCGAAGACAGCGCGCTGCTCAAACCAACCAATAGAATTCGGCAGGCTTGAAGATTCCGTGAAGATTTTGTCGTTGTATTCCAACGGCACAGGCGGTTGCTGGCTGAGATCAGGAATTGAAACGTCATCAATTACGCAGAAATAATCCACGCCACTGACGGAAACCAAAGCAGGCGTCACAGTTTCCAGATCATCAGAAGAATAGTACTGGAATTCACTTATAATATCATCCGATTCTGCACGTGAAACCAAACCGAAGATTCCATTGCGCCCGCGGTACACCTTCAGCGCCTTCAGAGTCATCCCTGAAGGAGTATCATCAGGAACCTTCACATAAATATAATGCTTATGAAAATCATTATAACACGCCGCGTCAATTTGCAGTGTGTAATCCTCTGAAATTGCCTCGAATTCTCCACGTTCCGGCGACTCATAAACGAAGCCGAACCGCCATGTCCACGGCAGTTTCGGATGGTCATAATCTTCCGGGCAGTGCGTCAGTTTTGAATTGTAGAACGAGTCTTTCTCCCAATAAACCGGAACGAGATTAATAACCTCGCCAGTATCAATTTTATCTTTCAGCTTCACGGCAACAACGGCATTGTTCAGCGTCTTGTCTGTAGTTTCCGCGCCGAAAAAGATTCCCGCGCCGTCGTTATACAGCACGTTTATTTCATCGCTTGTCAGCCTGCGATTCCAGATGCCGAGCGCATCGACCATGCCTTTGAGGGCATAACTGAAATCAAAACCATCTCCAATGTCGGCTGGATTCTTGGCACCAATGGCAAGCCGTGAATAACTCTGAGCATCCGGAGCAGCACCAATCGTTGACCAAACACGAGAGCCATTAACAAACACTTCATATTGAGAAAGTTCTAAACCAAATTTATGTGCCTGAACAGCAATGTGAACCCACTGGCCCTTTGAAAGAGGATTATAAACGTCGTAATCATTATTACCGCAAACAAGGTGAATATTATTTGATACATCAATATAAACGCACAAATCAGGCCCAACGGAAACAGGCGTAACCTTGGTCAGATCAGAGGCAGCGTCGATGTTCAGCCAGAAGGTAACAGCAAAATCGTCAAGACTGGACAAGTCCGGAGAAGACGCTTCTGTAAAAACAGTTCCCTTGGGTGCGCCAGAATACTGCGAATATGGAAGTCCCTGACCATCGTTCCAGAGAGCCAAGATTTCTGACTCGTTTAATGCGCGCGTCCAATATGCCGTGTCATCGACGAGGCCGGGGAACTGCGTTCCCGCCTGAGTTGCCGTGCAACCAATGAACGGATAATGCGAAGAATCAATGGTTTCCGTCCAATTCTCGGAAACACATTGACCAATCTTATAACCATCCATGTAAATTTTCAGATCATGGCCATCCCAGGTATATCCAACTAAATGCCATTCATCCAGCGGGATATATTTTGCCGCTCGATAAACAATTCCTTCGAGAGCGTAATTTCCATCTTCTGTATATTTACCAACTGTAATTCCAGCTCTGTTTTTAGCAGGATTACAGACCTCTAATGTGCCATCAGATTTACTGCCTGCTGGCCCAAATAATCCGCCTCCCCATGACCCGGGGTTCGTTGTAAATTTTATCCACGAGAACGCCGATGCGGCACCAGCAATAGCCGGTGAAGGAACGGAAAACGTTCCTTTAAGTTTCGGCTCCGAGATTGCCTTGTTAAGAATGCCGCTCACAAAACTGTTTGATCCGGAAATAACCGAAAATTCTTCCTCCGCTTTGTCATCATAGGCAGAATCATCAAACTGAAACATTCTCTGAAGAGAATCCAGAAGGTGAATTTCACCACAATCAATCGGACAATACCCCTCAAATGGATAAGTCACGCCCTCATTTCCTGCATCATAAAGAGCTTTTATTTCTTCCGCTGAAAGCGCTCTCTGCCAGACGCCGACTTCATCAATAACGCCTGAACTTTGAGCTGCCCATCCTCTATGAGATCCAATCATGTGCTCATCATTTGTAATTGAGACAGCGAAACCGCTTACTGTTTGAGTCTCAACTAGTTCACCATCGAGATAATACTTGAATTCTCTGACGACTGTACTTCCATTTGATGTGTAAGTGTTTTGCGTATATGCAAAATGATGCCATTCGTTAATCGGTATAGGTGTGGCAAGAGTGTGAAATCTACCCAATGAATCAAAGTTTCCGTCGGCATAATAATCTCCGAATTTATCTGCGGCGACTGAGAAGCCATAAGCATTCCCGCCGCTCCAACGAACAACAAGAATCGGTTGGTTGTTATTATTTTCGGTAATTTTTACCCAAGCGGCCAAAGTTCTTTGCGCAAGCTCATTCCCCATAAGCTGAGGATATGTCGAATCATAAGCGTGCCTCAAGCCAGTGTTATTATTGTATCTAGTTTCAACAATTCCCGAACCGATTTTCCCTTCAGCCGTAGAATAATCAGTCCCTTTTGTCCACGCTTCTCCGTGGACAGCCTCGTACTCATCATCGCAAGGGAAAAACGCCAAACAGCCGAGTGTCAAACTGGAGGGAAGACTTGTCGGTGTACCTCCCTTTTCAAATTTCAACGCCTTCCCGCCAACAGGACGGCCACCATCGACAAAACTTGCATCACCAACCTGATCGAATGTCGGCGTCGTATCAGTCAGAGATTCTTTGTAATCGCCATCGAATTGATACCATCCAAGCAGGCCATGTTTCAGCGATTCATTAAACGCACTATCAGCAGTATACTTGTCACGATAACAGCCAGGACGACTACGAATTGTAAAAATGCCATTTGTGTTCAGAATTTCCAAAGGCATGTGCCCGGGAAGTACAAGGGTTACAGTATCCCCAAGTTGACAAATTTGAACCTTATTCAGGTCACTTTCTGAATAGAAATTTTCGCCGATATTCAGAGTTTGTGAATTCGCACGGCTGCCAATTATCACGATTTTGTCACGGAACAGCGCGGCCAGTAATGGCCCTGAAGAAGTTCCGATTGTGAAGACTCTGGCGGCAGCGTTCAGATCATAATAATGCTCCATGCCGGGCCGTTTCCTGAGAGACCCATGCTGAGAAACAATCATGTTCACGGCAGACTTCACGCCGTACTTGAAACGCGGGTGATCTGTGCGGCCCCAGAAACCGGGGGATAATTCCCCCGCGGCAAATGAATGCTGAGTAACGGCAACCATGATTAATTCCTCGCAGTGATAAATCGGGACGGCGGATCAGGATCTTTGACCTGTTGGTTACGGTCGTGAGCGTAAGCGCGTTCAATCGCCAGCTCTGCCATCTTGAAAAGTGCCGTCGCAAGTTCCGGCTTCACCGTCAGAGGCATCGTCAACTCTGCGGCAAGCTCCCATCCAAGCGCATCCAGCGCCAGTTCCGGCCATGCCGTCAAATTCGCATCGCGCACATAGCGCATCCATGGATTTTCGATTTCACAGAACACACGGCGCCCATTAACCTCGAAGGGGATCAAATGGTCGAACCGTTCGTTTCTGTGCCCGCTCCAAATCTCCACAGTCGTCAGGCAGTCTGAAGGCAGTCTTGCCATCAGAGGCCACCGCTCGGGATTCAACAGCGTGTTCTTTTTGGTCGTCAATTTTATGTCGGTGACGCACCAGCTCCATGCTTGCGCCGTCAAGATCTTGCGACGGCACTGCTCAAACAGGACACGGGAGACAATGCCCTCCGTAGTCTCTTCGTCAAGCGAGTAAATTTGACGCGTAGTGCCACTTCTGGCCAACGCGAGGTTAATTATGCGGACGGCAATCTTTTCGGCTTCAGGAAGCGCACGTGGACGCGCCTTGGCAATGCTGTCGTTAATGGCAGCCACCGCGTCATTCAGATCAATCTCGTTCGTTTTCAGCGCTGTTATGCAATCGGACGTTACGGCAATAGCACCCTTAATTAAATCCGCGTCGTAGGTGTATCCATCATCACACCACGTTGCTGAGGTTAGCCCTGCCAAGCCCCAGACGGAAATGTCACAATTTTCCAGCAAATCATTCGCGAGGCCGTGACGGCTAATGACTTCCAGGCACCGATCAATATATTGTAATTGATCTTCTGCCTTGTCCAGACAGCCCCAGGCGCATTGAATTGAAGTCAGCCAGAAGTTCAATTCAGCCGAGAAGTCAGCCTGAATGTAACCGGCAGCCGCGGCAACATGCTTCCGGACGCCAGTGATAATTGAATTTACCTCTGATGCAGATATAACCGTGCGCTTCAGCAAAATCTTTGCAACGCCCTTCCAGACAGGATTAAGGAAGGCAGATGCCTTGCTGTAGATGCCCGAGCTAGCCTTGATGCGCATGGTTATATATGACAGACAGTCATCCGCCTCTGACGGTTTTGTGATCCCATGAGAAGCCAGCGTGGCAATAGGCACATACCCCTTCTTATCAATAGAGGTAATGCAGTGATGGTTGTTTTCGTAATAGTTTGTCAGCCATCTGTTAACAGAATTACCATCAGGCTCAACGGCATTTAGTACGGTTTCACGCTTGCTGATCGTATGCGTGTTATAAGTATAAGTCGTTGTCGACTCGGGGACGTCTTCACCGGTGTATTTATTCACCGTCTTCTTCTGGATCATCCTGCCTGTCGGTGTCATGTCATACGTCGTAACGGCGATAACAGCATCAGGATCAATGCCTTCAGAGGTTGCCCACGGGCCACTTCCGGCCTTGGTTGTCTTCTTGGCAAGCGCGCCAGTACGGGCATTTAGAAGGCGTTCATCGGTTACAATTACATCGGCGTTATATTCACTCTGAACGCGCGCAAAAATGCGCCGTTCGTCATCCATTGAAAAGATGGTTGTCACTTTTGATGGATCGACATCTGTGTGCCCAATATCGCCGTTTTCATCATAATCCCAGTCGCCCTGTTGGCGACTTGATTCTCTCTCCCATAGATAACTTTCTTTACTTCCGACAACACCATATCGAAACGTGTTATAATCCTCGTGAATATACAGCTTTTCATAATCCCACGTGCGTTCAGCCGGAACGCCGCCTGAATCATAACGCTTCATCAGCAGAATACCTTGGAAGTGAATTGTGTATTCTTCATCCGGGAAACGTCCAACAACGATCTGTGCAATGTTACTCCCAGATCCGAGTACAATGTTATTGTCAGAGTTTATCTCTGCTGAAACGCGTCTCTCTACGCATGTCTTCTTGTGCCAGTCGCTTGCATCATTGTAATGCCAACAGCGCTGATCAGTAACATTCCCGTTTCTGTCATAGCAGATTTCAGTTCTCAGACGAGGCGTCCGAGGATACTCAAAACCGTTGTAATCACCAGGCGCTTTTCGCTTTTCAAAAGCATAATCATAGCGCCTGATTGATTTTAGAATTGTTCGGTCATTATCGTAATACTTGTAACGGATCTTCAAGCCGGGCTTGCCATTATAAACACCCGATCCGCCGTAAGTAAAAACGACAATCTTTTCACGGCGATAAAAAGACTCTTCCCTTGACAAATAAGGGAAGGGAATACTTGTCACATCGGACATACTGCCAGGCGTATAATAGCTGTATGTTCCTGCTTCATCTTCGCCGGAATCAGCAATGTGATCAAAGTTCAGATCAAGTTCACAATGCGCCCTGTAATGATCATTTCTTGGAAAAAAACTATTCCAAACACGTAAGAAAGGATTTGTTTTCGCATAAATAAACGTTTTGCGTGTGTAGGGGTAAACCGAACCGGGATCAGAATAATACGCCATAATTACACCTCTCAATAAGGCTGTCTCTTTGAACGCCCATTTTTCTTTGGTGTAGTCTCAACCACTGGCGGCAAGTCTTCTTTGGCAGTGTCATTAGCCACGAGGGATTTTTCGATGCCTATTTCCTTGAGAGCTTTGACGGCCTCTTCATCCATGGGATCAAACGTCGGATGCACAAAACCGGGGGAACTGATAATCATTCCTTCGCGATAAAAATGTTTCTCCACTAAAAGATCGTGTGTAACTTTGAACAGCATTGCTCCTCCAAAATAACAAACGGGGACGGGGCGAAATGCACCCCGCCCCCGCTTGCTTGAAACGGTGGAATTTGTCAGATCACTGCGCCGGAGTTGTGAGGCGTTGCCAGAACAATGAATCCGTCTGCAGTTGTCGTCGATGTGTTCTTGCTGGAAATAGTCACCTGAAGAAACCTAAAGCTGGCATGCTCAAACGCCGAGAACGGCAGCTCAAAGATGGTATTCCCAGAATCAACAGCAGCGAACGTTCCAAGTGTCACGGCACTTGAAAGCGCGCCGCTTGAAAGCGCAGAAGCGCCTTTGAGAACAATGGAACCTCCGCTGAGCAATTCAGACGACAGCTTCACAACCAGTTTCGCATGCTTCGCATCGAGTCCAAGGCCGGAAACACCAACTGCACCACTCTGAGAATTCACAGGCGGAAGACCACCAAGGTCAACAATGTCGGACGTCGTGTCTGTTGCATTTCCAGGCGACGTGTATGAAGTAAGTGTTTTATTGTCAAAAAACTTCAGATCAGCATCGAGAATCATTTTTGCACCTCGTTTCTTTAGGCCCGTTCAATTCCAAGGTCAACGGAGGCACCAAGCGTGTCCATGTAATCCACACCCTTGATCGGGATACCGCGGAACATTGTCACAGGCTTTCCGTCCCACTCACCAAAGCTGAGCATCATGTTCTTGGTAGTCCGTGCAAGAAGTTCCAGAGCCGTCAACATCAGCTTCGAGCAGTAAATCACACGCTGTCCATTGATGCAGGGATCCATGTTGTTCATGGCCTTAATCAACAGGCCGATAAGGTCAGGAACATTCGCTGGACGGGATGCCTGGTCAGATGTAATGGCATAAAGCCCAGTCTCAGAGCCGGGAGTTGAAACACCGCGCAGAATGTTTCTGATAGCATGAACGTGCTTTGGATTTTTTACGGTCAGACCCATACTCCAATTATACGTCGAAACATCCGCGTAATACGCGCCGCCAGCGGCATCGAAGACCTTTTCATTCGGATGGTCTTCTTTGCTGAGGCCCGCAGGAGTGTTGTGCGGATAAATGCCGTGGCAATATCTCTTACCCCAGTCAATAATCAGGATAGAGTCGTAATGAGTGGTAGTGTCAGCCAGAGATGCAGCCGCAGCCTTAGTCACGCTCTTGCCATACAGCGTATCAGACGTCGAAGAAAGCCGGGGAAGGAAACCAGTGAACGCAGCAGGCTGAGTTGTTTCGTCACCGGCAATCAGGATTTTCGCCATTTCCTGAGACATGCTTTCCAGGAAGGTTTGATCCTCATCGTACCTGAAGGCCGCGTATGCCGTTGCAGACATCGACTTGGATTTATGCCGACGGTCAACCTCTGAACGTCCTTCAAGAGTCCCCATGGTGTCGTCGTGCGAAGTCACCTGAGATTTTGAAGGCTGGATTCCTTTGTTAAGCGCAGACCACTGAACAGTTGGCAGGCCAGTTCTGAAGGTCACGCGGTTGGCGAGAGGCGCATTGGAGGCAAAGAAGGGCATGTCGTCCAGAATAGGATTCGATTTCTGAAGGAGTTCGGCAATTTCCGCGTAAGTCCCATCCGGATCTACGCGCTTTGCCGCGTCAACGAGAGTAAATTTATTGCCGATGATGGCCATTTTAACGTTCCTTTCGGGTGGGTTGCCTACTGAACAAAAAGAATGCTAAATTCATATTTTTGTCAATACTTTTTTTTCAGTCTTTGAACGCGGAAGGATACATCGCTCTCAGAAAATCGTCTCTCGTCTGAGGCTTCTGAAATTCAGATGCCGTTCCGGCCACTGAATCTTCTTTCAGTCCATAACCAATTTGCGCAAAAGCACGCATAACTGCGGGGCACTTAGCGAGGCCAGCATCAGACAGAGCCTTTTTCAGGGAGCCATCAGGGCTGAGGTGCGCAAGCGCCTTGTCGGCAGCCGCGGCAGTGGCAGGCAGTTTTTCTCCGCCATAGACGGCATCTGCTTTCATCTCGTTTTCCCACTTCTCAATCTGCGCTGCCTTCTTCTTTGCTTCCTTAGCGGCAGTCTCTTCCGTGATCTGCTTTCCGCGAGCAAAGAAGGCATCCACAAATGCCTGATGGTCAATCTTTCCAGCGCGCAAGTCCTCAAAGCTCTGTTTCATCTTCTCGTCGACGCCTTCTGCCGGATAGTTAATCGCAGCAGGCTTGGACTCTGCGGGCGCAGCAGGAGCGGCGGTGGTTTCAAGTGCAGCGGGAGCTCCAGTCGCGGCAGGCGTAACGGTTGCAGAGGTGGCAGTGGTAGTTTCAGTTGCTTTTGTTTCGTTAGGCATTGTCTTTCTCCTGTGAAGCGGCAAGGCGTTCCATAGCCGCTTCCTGTGTGCTGGCCGTCCATGCGGACGGATCTATTGAGAAAAGTGTTTCTTCCAGAATATTTGCCGCATCATGCAGCGCGGCATTGGCAACGCAGTTTTGCCCTGAAATTGCAGCCGGACGGATGCAATTCAAAATCCACCGGAGGACGTGTCTGCCTGCTGGCGTCGCCATTACAGAGCGAATATCCGTTTCGGTCAGTTCATCCATGTTACACCTGTGAGGCCGCATAAGGGCCGCTTGCATTCAGCAATTCAGTCAGAGCGGACGGTTTATCAGTCTGAGCCTGAGCTAGTGCCTTGACCTGATTTGCCTGTTCAGTTTCAGCGGCCAACTGCTGTTGCATAGCCATCTGCTGAGCGCGGGCATCACGAATGCGCTGAACGTCGTCTGAATCTGCGAGTTCGCGCGGAGGCACGCCGTACATTTCAGCGAGGTCATCAACAACTTGATCCCAGTTCACCTTGTCGAGAACATCAGGTTTAATCTGAGCGAGATTGCTGACGGAAGAAATGAACGTTTGAACAGCAGAAACGCCAATGGTCTTTTGCGCCTGAGTAAGAACAGAGAGATATTCAACGCGGATACTTTCAGCCTGTAATTCAGGAGGAGCAGGCGGCAAATATCCTTTGCGGTAAGCAATGGCAAAGACGCGATCGATCAGCGGGTCTAATAGCTCATCATTCAGCCGTTCGAGTACAGGGCCAAGCTGAAGCATTTTTTCCTGCTGACGGGCACGAATTTCTTCAGCTGTAATCTGTCGGCGATCAGACTCAGAAAGACCGAGAAACAAATCGACGAAGAACGACGATGCGATTTTGTTTTCAATTTCAGTGATTTTATTCTGAAGAATTGAAATCCAGTGCGGAGGCGTTTCATACAAAGGCGCGGCAGCCGGCGCGCCGTTCGTAGAATCGCCGAAAGTCACTTCAGCAGGACGCATGGAAATTTTTTGATTGCGCATTGACCCACTGGCCAACAGGGCAGGTGTAGCGCCGTTTTCCATCATCTTTGCACTGGCGGCTTCAATCACCTGTAACAGCTTTGCATCTCCCAACGAAATCATGCCGGGAGAATCAGAACCGTAAGCATCATTGTCCACGACAGACCATCGTGGCGCCATCACAGGGAATTCATAATATCCTGAACGACGCAGAAAACCTTCTGCAGCTGAATTCATTTCAAACCACACAGAAACAAAAGGCTTTTTGCGATAATCACCATCAACAAGTTTCCCGGCTGACGGAGAGCCTTTAGCAGGCTCAATCACATGGAGAACTTCATGCTTTGTGTCTCTATCTCCCATCTCCCACAGATTACGGACATGGGTGGAGCAGGCATCCAAACCAAAGCGATCCACGAGCTGAGCAGTCGTCAACCAAACTTCGCGAAACAATGTGTCGACGGCTCTGCGTTCGGAAGATGCAAGACAATAACTGCCGACAGGGAGAGTATAAGCGCGGACAACGTCTTTGTCGTCTTCTTCAACAAAGAACGCATGAATGCCGAAAACGCCGCATTCACGATAGCAGGACGAAAGCGCGGAATACAAATTCGACCGGGCGAATATTTGAAACAGGCCATTCTCAACGTCTTCCAGCCATTCACGCACACGAGGCTGATCAGTGAGAAAGCTGAACGGTTTCGATAGCTTAAACCACTTCCGGGCCGGAGACGTCACGGACGTCATCATTCCAGCAGCAAGCACGCGGCTGTCACGAACAGGAGAGGAATTCAAAAGTTTATTACGCTCAACGTTTTTCTTCTGCCGTTCATTATCGAAACGGCTCAACATAGGCGCGAAGTTTGAAGCAAGGTCACGCCATAAGCCAAGCCACGGCTCACGTTCCTGCTTTAGTGCCTCATAGCGCTTCAAATACGAACAGCGCAGATCATGATTAGACGTTCCATGTATCACTGAACAGCCCTCCCTTCTTTTTGCGTTTATCGGAATTCATGTCAGCGACAGCATCAGAAAAGAGACTGTTCCGGAGCGCTTCTTCACGCGCTTCTTCAATATCCCGATCATCTTTTTTGGAAGAATTGTCGCGAGTTGCCAGCCACGTAACGCCTGCAATGGTACACATATCAAAGCCACTCCATAGGATTCAGGGTTAATGCCTGAGTAGAATTCGCACCGTAAATCAGGCTTTTAGGTGAAACCGTGCATGCAAAGGTAAGCGCAAGTGCATCAGCAACATCAGGACTGGAAAGCCCGCGAGAACAAATTGAATCTTTGGACTCCAATCCCATGCGGCCACCGGCATCACGAAAATCAACGCGAGGAACCAACAGCTCATCAATCGGAAAATCATCATCCAGACATCCGCCTTCACGAATCCACGTCGCCATTCGTGCCCACATTTCCACGCGCTTATTGCGATAAGCTGCTGAATCAGCGGCTTTAGAACCGAACTGAATGCCAATGACACATCTGTAATTTAATTGATGAAGGCGATCTATAACACCGCCACCAAGGCCGCCCGCATCGATAAAAACGGCATCCGGATCCCATTTATCAATAGAACGCGCAACCTGATCAGCAAACTGCATAGTAGAATACTGACAAAAGCATTTTGGCTGACCAGACCAGAATCCCTGACGGCCAATAATACACGAACGGTTAGACCCAAAACGAGCAACATCAGCGCCGAGAATCTTTGCTGAAACGTCAAGTCCCTCTTCGGGAGCATCACGATTAACGGCAGACTGAGCTTCATCCCAGGAAACAATAGTGTCATCAGCAGAAGCGCCAAAATCGCATTCATATTCCTGAGCATACTGAGCAGGAGACATGGCAGACTTTGCGGCAGCCAATTCCTTAGGATCAATGACACCTGTATCAGAGGCACGTTCCAAATCACAAAACCACTCGACGGTATTTGCACGTGCCAATGTAAATATTTTATAGAGAAAATTATGGCCGCGAGGAGTTCCGATGAAGATAGCCCAACCATGCCTGTCTTTATCAGATAAAGCGGGCCGAATGATCTCAGACCACACACGGGGCTTCATATCGGCAACCTCATCGAGGATACAGCCGTCTAAATGAATTCCACGCAGTGCGTCTGGATCATCGGCACCAAAGATGCGAATTTTCGCCCCGTTAGGAAAACGGGCACAAAGCTCAGTCTCATTAAATACGACGCCGGGTATTTGAGAGGCAAAACGCTTCAGTCTATCCCAGGCGACAGTTTTACCCTGATTTCTCTTAGGCGCGATATATGCGAAAGAGCCGTCCAACCACGCAGAAGTTGCCGCGGCAATAATCAGCTCATTCAGACAGAATTCCGTTTTTCCGGCGCGCCGATGCCAAATCAAAACATTGAACCGCTTTAGAGCGGCATGCGCAGCCCGCTGATGCGGCCACGGCTTGTATGATAGCTCAATCCTCGCCATCAGACACCTCCGTATCTGAAGGCTCCGCATACGGATTCACCAACTCAACGCGAGCAGGAGACTGACCAGAGCTGACAACATTGACATTAACGGCAGGTCTGGAATCAAGTTTTCGCGTCTGGAATCTATCCTGCAAGCCACAGGCTTTTGCGAGATAGACAGATGCTTCCAATCTGTGTCGAATAGTTATCTTTTCGCCATGGATATAATCGCCATCCATGAGCGCTTTCCAGAATTCCAAACACTTGCGCTGACCGTCGAGAATTTCAAACCGTTCCTCTTCAGGGAAAAGGTGAGAATTCTTTTCGATATACGCACGAATAACTTTTCTCTGAAGAAGTTCTCTGGCCTTAATACCTGCGTCATTACTTGGCTGATAACCGGCAGTAATATAAGCCGTCAGAGGGTCATGCTTAGGATCTGAAATGTAAGCGTCACAGAACAATTTCTGCTTTCCGGTAAGCCAATCAGTACGACGCTTGCCATGCCAGGCGCGCCGCGCCTGCTTGGCATCCGGAATATCAGCCTCCCACACAGGAGCGAGAGCTTCAGTCTGTGACTTTTCTTCACTCATGCTTTTAATTTTTGTCATACTGAACAAAAAGTCAATGGACAAAAAACCAGCAAATAGCTATAGAAAAATCATGGAAACGATACCGACCATTGCCCAGACGCTTGCTCAATATGGCCCTTGGGGATTCTGCGCCTTATTGACAGTGGCAGTTGTGTATCTTTTCAAAATGCACAACGCCCTGCAAAAGGAAGTCAGAGACATCATCCAGGCAAATTTGAAGGATACCCTGACCGTAGTAGAGTCGGCCAAAAAGGTCATGGAAGAGACAAGAGAGAGCATCAAAGAGCAGAAGGCAACAACAGAAAGCCTCAGATACATAATTCAAATTTTATCATCGCAATTAAACGTACCATTGAAACCGAGAGACAAATGAAAGTTTCAGGGCGCACAGCGTTAATCTTCAGCGCGTTAAGTCTTGCCGGAGGTTACGCATACGCCAAGGCGACAGAGCCGGAGAAGATCTGCATCGCCGATTCCCTGACGGAAACCGTAACAGTCGTGCGAACCATGAAGGCAGAAACCACGCAGGAACAGCACGCGTCAGAGAAGATCATCGAGCGGAAGATTGCCGTTCCATGTAAGTGTCCACGGCAGCAGGAATGTAACAAAGACACTGTTCAACCGACAGAGAGTTCAGGCGTCCTCGTGATGGACGAGAGGATTATTGAACGCTCCCTTGGATCGTCTGAGAGCCTCAAATTCGAAGGATTTTCGCAAGATCATCTATTTGCCGGAAGAACAAAAGAAACGCCCGTAAAAACGAATCCGGACACTCACAGATGGAGAGTTTCAGTCTTGGGAGGTTATGACTGGACTGAAGCCGTTCCGGTTTACGGCGTCAGCGCAGGAATGCGCGTCTTGGGCCCAATCGAAATCGGAGCATGGACGACAGTAAATCAGCGTCTTCACGGCGCAGCAGGCGCATCCGTGTCCGTCTCGTGGTAAACCGTGCATAGCCGTGTATAGACGTGTATAGCCGTGCATAAAAAAAACGCCTCGCCGGGAAGAGGTTACCCGGCAAGGCGTTCCGCTCGTTTGGGAGGATATATCAATGTTAGGAGTACATTGATCATACGAACGGTGAATCAGGAGGAACACAACAATGAAGAGGCGGCGCCCGTTATGGTAAAGCCCCGCACGGTGCGTTTACGGGAGGAGAAACAACGGCTTTGCTTCAATACGGCCAGGGCATATAACCCCGGAAATTTTAAGGGGCGTCAGGAAGTAAGCCTGTCCGTCCCCAGAGACGAGGGAGAATTGAACTGCCCCATATCCGCCATCAAGCGGTGCACTAACCTTTGTGCTACGCCTCTTTGATTGAGAGACAGCAGGAGTCGAACCCGCGGCAGCCGTTCCAACGGACTTACACCAAGACCACTCATTGCCTCTGCCTACAAAGCCCATAATAATCTACAACTGAAAACCTGTCAAGAGTTTTTTTTGATAATCAGGCATAGAATTATCAAACAAAAGACGAATCAGCTGGAAATAGCTAGGAAATGTTTCCTGAAAAATCTCCAAGAATTCATCAGCATTATCATAACCAAGAGGAACGCGACCAAGAAATTCACAAACATTAAAAAAATGCCAACACAAATCACTTCTCATCTGCAAACAATTACCATTATTTGCCAAACTTGACAAAATGATAGAGTTGAATTCTTCTGGATCTTGAACCTCTCCATTCTCTCTGGCAATATAAGCGCATGCAGTAATCTTAGAGATTAAGCGAATGTATGACATAAACTTCTGAAGAAAACGCTCTTGAGGTGAATGAGCGCCACTAAAAACATCATATTCAATTTTCTTATAATTTTCTTTGGTAACACCAAGCTTCCCAAAAAGAAAATTTTCCAAAAGCCATTCATACGCCTTTTCAATTTTTTCTTGCTCAGTCATTTTCTTTTCTCCTCTTTAGAAAGAGTTTTCAGTTCTTCAATTTTTCTCTTAAGTTCTTCGTTTTCGTCTTTTAGAGAATCAATTTCAATTTCTAAACTACGAATATGCTCTTCTGCTTTTTCCCTAATACTTTTCATTTCTTTCATAAGATAAAGAATGATTTCAAACCGTTCATCTTCTTTAAGAGTTTCAGCAAAAAGTTCCACTGTCGCAACTTTGCTTTTTATTACCATCTCACGAATTTCGCTCTCACGATAAGCATCATTGACGTAAAAACGGTTACTCATTCGCACGCCTCCCATTTAGAGATATTGCAATCAGCACCTAAAACCTTGCGATAAGCTGTCAGACGCTTGCGCGCCTGTGCCTTTAACACACCAACATCGTCCACAAAATCATACAACACTGGCTGTTTCTTGTTCTCACATGGCCGCATAATGCGGCCAAGCCGCTGAATCGTTCTGGCCATTGCGCGAGAAGGATGCGCCAGAAAAACCTTTGAAAGAATCGGCAGATCAAGTCCCTCATCTGCCAGCGTCGTTGCACAAAGAACGCGAATATCACCTTTTTCGGCCATCGCAAGTCGCCTAAGACGTTCCTTCTTTGTCTGTTTCGAGGTCAACGCCGCAGCCGCAACGCCACAGGCAGAAATCTCATCAGCAAGTTTCTGGCACTGATCAATCCTGTTTGTCAGCACAAGCCCAACACTGCCATCAGAGAGAGAGGAAACGACAGTACGAATGACAAGCGCATTGCGTTCCTCATCAGCAACAAGAGCCTTAATCAGCTTGGAATAATCAGAGGGGCCGGAATACGGAAACTCAAAGTTTGTACTCACACGGCGAATTTCAGGAACAACCAAGTAACCGGCATCAATAAGCTCCCTCTGCGAAATCTCAAAAACTTTATCGCCGAAATACAAGTCCAGAAACTGAGTAAGGCCGTCTTCGCGTTCAGGCGTTGCCGTCAATCCGAGCCTGTATCTGCCGATAGATCGATCAACAACGGCATGGAAGGTGGAAGCAGCAACATGATGCGCCTCGTCCAGAATTAGAAAGTCATGCGGAGGCAAATCAGCTGAAGGCGACAATGCCTGTATAAGACGAACGCAAAGAGGAATTTTCAGCGCAGCAGCGGCGCTTTCCCACTGAGCCTTCAAATCCTTTGTGTGCACCAGAACGAGCGCCCTGAGCCCGAGACGCGCAATCGCGCCAAGAGCAACACGCGTCTTCCCGCCGCCGCAAGGAATGACAACATACCCCTGACGGACAGCACAAAAAGCATCCACAGCCTTTTTCTGATAATCACGCAGAGGAATTTCAAACGGCTCAAATGCGCGAGGACAAGAACTGCGGGCATCAACATAACGCACGTGAGGCGCAATTTCCTGAATAACGCGCACGCATCCTCTTGGAACAATCAGCCCCTTCCACTCATCAAAGTCATAACAGGAGATTTTGGGAGGAATCCCGTATCCCTTGCGACCAAGCCGCAAAGCCTGAATGAACAGCGGATTCTGAAAGGTGAGCCGAGACTTCAATGTATGCGCAACAGCACCAGTAAGAACGCCCGCAGGAATCCGAATATTGCCGGATACGACGACAGGACGGTGACACACAGGTGTCATGATTTACTCCGAAAAAGCCAAGCCCGACCACAAAAAGACAAATCAGGCAAAATAAGTCACAGGTGTTTTTCAGAGGAAAGAGCGGTGAAGTCCCTGAATACACCCATAAATTAGTTTTCCAAACGAGAGTACACCTTTGATAATTTGGAAAACCGAAAATACAACGAAAACAACAGGTTAAACGATCCCAAAAATCTCCGGTGACGAAACGGTGTCATCGAGACAACGAATGGCATCACTCTTTGTTTCTGGGGACAGGTGAGCATAAATCATCGTCATGCTGATGGAAGAATGCCCCAAAAGTTCCTGAATGACCTTCAGGGGGACGCCCTTCATGGCAAGATGGCTGGCATAGGTATGACGAAGATCGTGCCAGCCGATATTACTTTCAGAACGGAAGATGCGAAGCCGCTCCATCTGTTCACGAAGCCAACGCTCCAAGATACCGCGCGAAGCAGGAATGTGAATGCAAGAACAGACAACGTAATCACATCCGAGAACTCGGACGGTACGGCTCAGTTCGGTACACAGGCAATCTGGGATCGGAATAATCCTCTCTCTGCCGGACTTCGGAACGCCTTCAATGGAATCATTGCGAGTGCGCCGGATAATGATTCGCTTGCGCTTCAGATCAACATCCTGCCACTTCAACCCCTGAATTTCTCCAATGCGGAGACCAGCCTTCAGAGCCAAAGCAACAGCGACACGGAATTCAGAATCGCACCTATCCAGAAGAATTGCCGCCTCTTCAAAGTCAAGAAAATCAGGCTTCTTCTGAGCAACCTTAACACGGTCAATCTTTGGAATATCACAGGTCAAAAGCTGCCAGTCTTTTGCAACGCGAAACATGTGCGACAATCGGGCAAGAATCTTATTGATCGTCGTGTTTGCCATTTTGCGTTCGACCAGTGAATCAACAAACGAGTCAATGTGCCTCTTGCTGATATCACAAATGTGTTTCGTGCCGAAGAACGGAACGAGATTTTTGTGAATGTCCAAAAATGCACCGTTATAGGTACTCGGACGGACGCGATTCTTCAGATGCCGCAAATAATCTTCAGCAAAATCGCCGAAGGAAATCTCGGAATCTTCCAGCATTCCTGTGTCCAGCAACCGTTCCCGGAGTTGCCGTTCGTACTTTTCTGCACCTTGTTTCGTATTAACAGGCGACACGCGACGAACGCGCTGCCGCGATCCGTTAGGAAAAACCCAGACAAAATCAACGGCCCAACGACCGTCTCTGTCGTCCCTTCTGTATGCAGTCATAATCAGCTCCTATCTGATTTTGGCTTTCAAGGACTTCACCGCGTGCAAAGGCTATCACAGAATCCCGATCAAGTCTAACAGCTTTTCCAAAAGAAAAACCTTTGAGACGGCCAGTAAAAAAAAGCTCACGAACAGAACGAGCAGAAAGCTGAAGATATTCTGCCACCTGAGCGACCTTGAGAACGGGAGGAAGGTCACTCATGACACTTTCCCCAGCACCGACCACACAATGGCATGTAAGAACCTTCACCGCCGATGAAAATGCGATCAGCAACGGGAACATTTCTGTGAGAGTACGACGCGGGACACCCGCACAACTCACAAGATGCAACCAACTTTGTAACACGCGCCGCAATAGCCATCAGATCACCGATGCACCCAAACGGCAGCCGATTGCTGTCCATATCAAGCCCGGAACAGACAACGCGCACGCCGTTATCTTCCAGCTTGCGACACACGGATATAATAGCAGGCCCGAAGAATTGAACCTCATCGATAAACACGTTTTTACAATCACCGACAAGCTGAAGGATATCGCCAGCCGTCTGAACGGCAACGGCCTCATGTTTCGCCTTAGAATGCGAAACAACGAAACCGGAATCATCTCGTGTATCACAGGCAGGTTTGAAAACTTTGCAAGGCCCGACACAACAGCGAATAGCATCCAGAAGACACTCTGTTTTTCCGGCAAACATCGGCCCGACAATCAGCTCAATCATTGTTTTTGCCTCCAACATCACGATGCAAATCTTCCAACGCAAAGAGAACCATTAGGCGAGCAAAACGCAGCGACCAGGCGAGTTCTGACTTCTTCTCGTCCTCTGCTTCCATCATCGCTTGGGTGAGATACAAAACGCCATCTGCGAGCTCTTCTTTTGCATCACGAACAGCATCTCGGCCATTATACGTGCAAAGCCGAACACCATAGTGCTTTTCACCAACGGCGAGCCGTGAATTACAAAACTGACGAATTTTATCATCAATAATGCAATCCTCCAATTCGCCTTTGGGATAAACAACGAATCTGGATTTAATGCCGACAACAGGATCATTCTGTTCCATTATTCCCACCAACTTTCTCCCAATAAGTTCGAAATGCATCACCGACGGGATCAACGCGAGCGCCTTGCAGGCGCACAGTCATGTGCAAGTGAGGCCCCGTAGAACTGCCAGCGCCATCCGTACCGCGCGCGCCACCGGAAAGCGCAATAACCTGACCACGGCGAACAGAGGCACCATTCTCAACAGAGACGGAAGACAAATGCGCAAAACCAAACCGAACACGCTTATCTCTGGACTCAACGATAACAGAACGCCCGCCGCCGTACTGTTTGTCAATCCATACTGCGACGACAAAACCATCACACGGGGACACAACATCAGACCCCTGAGGGCAAGCAATATCAATGCCGCCATGGAAGCTGACGGCACAGGTCACAGGGTGAACTCTTTTGCCGTATCCAGAAGATATTCTGTGTTTTAGATCAACAGGCCAGAGAAAATTCATTTCAGGCCAGAAAAAACTCATTTCTTTGTCTCCCGTTTGAATTGAGAAATTGCCGAGGTGTTCTTTTCCACGGCATGTACAAGCGCGTTCACACGAGAGGAACACGCTGAAATTTGATCAGAATTGCCGCTGACATCGGCAGCGACAGCAGTAATATCATCTGCAATGGAATCGCCCACAGGCGTCCCAATGACAGAAGAGACGGCGGCAACCGAAGAAGAAACAGATGCAATATCATCCGCAATGGAATCACCATACGGACTGCCAAGAGCATCAGTAACCGTCCCAATGCCCGCACTGATAGCTGTTAGACCCGAACTGGAATCACTGACGGCTGACAAAATACTGGCTGTGTCCTGCTTAATCGCAGAATTGCCATGAGTCACGGAATTAACTGTAGATACAACGAAATCGACAGTATTCTTTATGGCTTCATTGCCATATGTGGCATTGCTTGAAGCATTGGCAGCAACCAAAGCCGACGCTTTTGCCGACGCGGCATCCGACGCAACCACACGCAATCCAGTATCAGCATCAGTAATAAACAGCCGGGCAATCGCGGCATCAGACGCGGCATTCGCAGCGGAAGACGCAGCCGCATCCACAGACGTTTTTATTGCAGAATTGCCAATGCTGGCATCATTGACAATGGAATAAACCGCCGTGGATGCAGACGCGCCAACAGACGCATGTGTTTTTAATTGCGAATATCCTTCAATGAAGCGAGAAAACTTGCTGGCCAGGTGAGGCGTCAACGTGTCTGTAACAGTAAATGATTCTGTCCCGGTATTCGCATAAAGCGGAGTGGTACTAGTGCCAGCATTGACCGACGTGTTTGCACGAAGATACATCTCTGAGAATTCCCACTTCTTAGAGTACTCTACTGTCTCATCTTCATAAACAAGCGCCGTATAACCAGACGTTCTCATGCTTGCGCTTATGGGGTAAACAAAGCGAATTTCCCAGGTGAAATCCTTTTTGTAACTGGTGCCAGTCCCACCCAAAGCCGTCTGAATATCGCCGAGCGTAGCTCCGAGATCGAAATAATCCATACGCCTGATCAGATTATTATTTGGATTATAAAGAAAAGACGGTCTGAACAAAGGCGAATTCACAACCGTTACACCATTTGCAACGATTCTGAAGTAAATAAACAAAGAATCTGTAATATTAAACGGATACTCCGCGAGATTTATAAACGCAGTTTGATTCTTAAGGGCAACGTCAGTATCAACGAGCGTTGTCCTGAAAAGCATGTACGGAGTAACCGTAAGACTTGGAGTTTCCGAATTTGTCCATCCGATTGTTGCATACAGTATTGAGCCGATTCGCCCAATGTTACCCATAAGTTTACAGCTTGCATAAATCGCGGACATTAGAAACCCCACAAAAAAAGGATTATGGGTTATATTTAATAACCCATAATCCAAAAATATCAGGCAAAGAGAGAATCACCAGTGAGTGAATCATAAACGGCCTGAAGCTGATTGTCTGGAATATCAGAGAACTTCTTCCAGCCGCCGCGATTCAGAGCATCAAGAACAGCCTCTCTAGGAAGCGTTCTCGCAAGAACAATCAACTGGTCGCGAGTAACGCCACCGCGCTGCTCAAACGGATCAGCCGCAGCGGGAGGCGCAAAAGACTGAACAGGAGCGGCAACAGGAGCAGACGCGGCATTCTTCACAGCGGAAACCGCAGCAAAAACCTCAGCAACGGCGGCAAGATGCTTCTCATCATCATCATCAGGACGTTCAAGCGGCAGCAGTTTGAGTGAATCTCTGACGGCTTTCTGCTCTGCATTCAAATCGCGATCATACAGAACGTCATACTTGGTATTCATCTTTTCGCCAGTGCGCGTCAGAGTGAACACAGAATTAGCAAAACGCTCATCACCATACTTCTTGCGACAGAGAATGACCTTCTTGAAGAAGCCGACGGCCAATTCAAGAATACCAACGCCGCCGCCGTCATCAATACGCCAAACATTCATTCTGACTCTAGTCTGAGACTTCACGCCGCGACGTGCCAGTTCTTCAGTGAACGGAACTGTTTTTCCATCAACGAAAGCTGTCTCAATGGGATGCGGAGCACCCAGAAAAACAAGATTGATAGATTCACCGTCTTTCAGCTTAATAAAAAGACCGCCGTCAGCTTTCTCTGCCGCAGTCTCGATTTCGTTCCAAACGTCTGTCATCGCTTTTGTCCTTTCCAGATTCCTTCGGTTTATTGCTTTTGCGATCAAAACGGCTCAATTTGTTTAGAGCCACATTAATGGCGTCATAAACGCCGAGAAAAAAGTCACGCTGAATATACTGGATTATCGGCTTCATGCTTCAGGCGGATCCTTTTCAAAGACAAAGGACAGAATCGCGTCATTTTGCGTAGAATCCAAAACCTGCAACGCAACGCCAGCAACCAGTCCAATGCCGAACATCATTTTCAACGCGAAACGCTTATCAGGAGAACCGGTCACAACCTGACAAAACTTTTTCCGGACTTCAGCCCTGAACTCAGGTGTCTGCGCTGAAAAAAAACGTTCAAAAAGAACACTAAGCTCATCATCAACCGCACGCCCGCCGCCTTTTCCTGAATCATCAGAAACAAGCAGATTTTCTTCTTCCATTGTAATCTCCATGCCGTCCCAGCGGCTTTTTTTTGAGTAACACGAAAGAAGATAAGATTCAAAAGAAGAACGTCAAGACAAACACGAAAATTTGTCGTTTTTTATTCAGAGCAAGCAACGTTCCACAAAATTTTATTGACGCGATTCTTGCCGCACTTGACCAGGCAAAGGCCAGAACTCCAACGCCCGGCAACAGAACGGAACCAGTTGCCAACTCTCACTGGATCAACATCACGGCCAAACCTGTCCATGCGTTCACCAAGCTGGAAGGCTTCATACAAATCGCCCCACTCAGCAGGCATGGAACACCCCGGATTCGAAGCATAAGTCGCACGTGTCGCATTCATGTCGCTGACAAGATCAAACACCGTGAACGGCTGACTGCCTCGAAGAGCATGAATCGACCGAAGAAGAAGATCATGCGCCTCACGTTCCTGAGACAAAGATGAAGCAGTCGCTTCACCAGAACGCACAGGATCAGGCATGCCAATCCATGCCAGAATATCACGAATCATCCCCCACGGCTCAAACGAACCAAACGACGACTTTTTAACCGTCGGACGGCCAGCCTGAATCCACCCCTGAACGATTCTGGCGGCAGAAACATACAGCTCAACCTGATGCGCTTTCACATAATCTTCCAAACCAATGATTTTGAAGTCACTCCGGTTTTCTGGATTTGAGCAGTTAGGCGCAAGCTCACAGGTAACGACACGCCGGTATAAGTCGCCGCCAGCTTGAACATTATTGCCAGTCAAAAAGAACGTCGTTGTAACAGGCAGAGTCGCTTCACGCGATTCTCCCAGAACGCGCCCTGTAAACAGCCCACCAGAAGTCAAAACAGCCTCTAAACCAGGCGCTCTAACTTCGCCGGTGACGTTATCGAAGAGACGCATCAACGCGCCAGCCTTCAGGGCTGAGAACAACTCTTTCTGGAATTCGCCTGCATCTTTGGTCAGTGAAGCAACGGGACACGTTTCACCGGTCAAAATCAAAGAAATCAATGTTACCAACAGAGTCTTGCCACTGCCAGGCGTCGTCGAGGTGAAGACGAACATCGGCGTATTGCCTTGATAGAAACGTCGACAAAGAGGCGTCAAAAGAGCAGCAAGCCAAACGGCCCTGTCAGCATCACTGGCAAATGGAAAGTCACAAACCAAATCCATCAACGCATGGAAGCAGCGCTGCGCAGAAGCCCTGTCTGTCTTCTGAGGCAATTCGCCCCATTTCCGTTCAGGCCAGAAATAAATACCAGTCGCATCATCATAGCCAGGCGATGAAATAAACCTGCCATCAGGCAACAGGACTGGAATCTTGACCACAACATCTAGTGGCTTCAGAAACGAAAATGAACTGCGCCCAACAACCTGTTGTGCGAACGAAGGTGCCGGGTCCCAGGGAATGAGATTGCCTTTAGAATCTGGACGGAACCAACTGATATAACGCCCAACGAGAGACGCAGCGTCACTCTGCCGAACAGGAACAATTTTGCCATCGATAACCCTGCAACAGCCGCCGCCGCGGGAATAGACACCGTTTAAGGCGAGAATTCTTTCAGCAAAATCAATCGCGGCATACTCTTCGCCGACGCGCTTAACAAACCGAACGCGCTCAGTGTGAGCCTGCTTCCAATCGGAACCCCACTGGTCGATCTCACGCGATGCCTCTGCGTTCGATAACTCGCTTGGCTTATTACCAGTAATCAGCTCAAAGACGGAAATCCCAGCCAAATAAGCGTCAACATCGGCAGCATCACCAGTCCAGCATGGAGAATTCGGGCTTTTCGTACCGCCACTGATATGATGTTCAGACCAACAACACCATTTTGACGGATCTGCCGGAAGCGCGCCAAAGCAGGCATCCCCCTTATCTGGATGAAACGGGCAATGCCCGCTACCAGGCCGGCCCCAATCGCGAAAATGCGTCCGATTGTAATCCTGAAGAGCAGCGGAAAACGACGAGTCAGAACGAACATCAACCTGAGAAACAACAGGTTTTATCTCTGAAACTGTGTCCAGTGATGAAAGCTCATAAGCGTCATATTCTGACGAACGGCAAACAACGACATCGGCAGCGCGGGAAACACCTGAAATGACTGCATTCGGAGGATAAACGAGCCGTGCATAATCCTTGAAGACAGAGGGATCATTCTTCAGAACACTAAGAGAGGGATTAGAATCAATCCACTTCTGGATCAAACGAGACGCCCCGCGAGCAATTTTCGCATATTCAGCACGGTCACGGCAGACTTCTTGAAGAAGAAAAACAACACGCATCCCCCGCGGTGAGAAATGCCAAACGTTTCCACAAGACGGAGGAGACGCCAAAACGGACTTGCGAACATCATCCGTCAGAGAGGCATGCTGACCGGGAATCGGCTCATGATCGAGATCGAAGACGACCATGCTGGACGATTCCCAGTCATCCCCAAGCCGCCTGTCTTGCCGCCAGACGTGGGGGCTCCACCATGGATTCCAGGAAGCTCCACGAGGCGGAACGGCAGCCAGTTCACGAGCGAAAGATTCAGCGCCATCATAAGAAACGCGATGCGCGAACTTTTTGCCGCCGGAGCCGGGAACATCCGAGAATACAGAGAATTGCATGCCAACCTCTCAAACATCTGAACAAGAAAGCAGATTCCAGATAATTTCAGATTCAAGATAATCCAGAGAATACTGAACAGGCGACACGTCAACAACAGCACGCGGAAAATTTTTATCTACCAGCTTCAAGGCAGACTGCGAAACAACCTGACTGTCATCTGCGAAGGCAATGCCGTTTATACCGTCCATAATCGACTTCAGAAGGTTATCGACGTCACGGCGTTGTCGGTTATGACAGTAGAACACAGCTGTTAAACGCACGGGCCCTTCAATAGGAGCCGGAAAAGCGGCCTTTGCGAAATGCCTGACAGAACGCTCATACTTTCTAGTCCTGTCGGGCATGTAAGCATGGCCATCGAGTGACAGCCGAGGCCGCCCGCAGGGCACAGGCGGCCCGGGAATAACGAGAACTGTCATTCAGGAAGCCCATGACCTTCCGGAGCAAGTTCCAATGTATTCATAAACATATTGATCGCTTCACGGCAGGCGAAAACATCATCCATCGCACCATGTGTCGGACGATGCTTGAACGCGCAATCGGCCAATGTAAGCAGACTCTTAGTCGCGCAGCCGAGGTAAAACGTCGCGAAAAGAGAGCCGGAATCAACATAGGCGTTATAACTACCAGGAAAAGCAACGCCATTTCTGGCAGCACAACAACGAAGGAACGAGACGTCAAAATGAACGTTGTGTCCAGCCCAGAGGATTTTTTCGCCGTCAAACGGCTCAGCGCACCAATCCAGAAACTTCTCAATATCACCATCAAATGAAGAATCAGCGCCGTTTGCACGCAGCTTCGACACAGTCAAATCATTGATGCGCAATGCGCCTTTTGTAACGCGACCATTCGGCAGATAATATTTATGCCAATAATCGGGCTTCAGCCCTTTATGTGTCGGAAAATACCGACAGGCTGCGACCTCCAAAATCGCATCTTTTGAGGGATCGAGACCGCCAGTTTCGAGATCAACAATAACAACAGGCCGAAAATTATCAGACTTCATGCGTCACTCCTTAGCGTTAGAGGAAAAGAGAACCTTTGTCGTCCTAGACTTGGCAGCGCCTTCCAACTCCGCCTGAAGCTCAATAGCCTTCAGAGAACCGGCAGACTTGCCGTAAGCCGAAACAACCTTTTTCAAAGGCGTGGAATCAACTGAACAAATTTCACGCATAACCTCATCGCGTGAATGTCCAGTGTAACGAGAAACCAAATCCAACGTCTTCGCCAAATCATAACTGTAAGACGTCTTTGTGATATACCGAAACGCCTTACCGCCTGCCGTGAAATCGCCATGCTCATCGAGAACGGCTTTAATCCGGGCATCAATGGCATCTTTGGAATTCTTTGCACCATTCAGAACACCGGCCAGCGCTTCACGGCGAGCGACAAGCGCTTCAATTCCTGACTGACTGTTCAGATCAATAGTGCCATCCGCTTTACAGGCATTCTGAAACGCCTCGCAATATTCCCTGTGATCACACCAGCCACACAAAGCATTCAAACGAGCCGGATATTCAGGACGCTCAGTGCTTTCAGCCATGGCCTCAAAATAGCGAATCTGATTGTCCAGCTGTTCAGGCGTCCGGGAAGTCGTCTGTTTGTACCCCATCCGCAGCATCCAATACGACAAAACAAAGCGTTTTGCCCAGGGGAACAACTGCCGACAGACCCATTCATAAAGCCCAAGCTGCATTGAGCTTTCAAGTTCCTCATCAGAGTACGGCTGTTTGTTTGTCTTGTAATCAATAATTTCCAGAGTGCCATTCCCAAGGTCATCAACGCGGTCAATAAAACCCTTCACGCGAAAACGGCCCAGGGGCAAATCAAAGGGGATCTCGCAGCCGCGCACCTGCATAGGCTCTAAGGCGGGATGCGCCACAGCAAAACGCCGCATAATGGCAAGCCCCTCATCAAAGAGAGCTTGATCAGTCAAACACTCGTCGCCCCAATGTTTCTGAAACAGGCCGCAAAGCTCATCTGCATTAACGGCGCCGCCCTCTTCTGAGTGAGCATTGAAGTAATCTTCCAGAGCCGCATGACAGGCAGAGCCGAAACGCGTTGCGTCTGTTCCGTCACCGCGTTTCCCCTGAACATAAGAGTACTCAAATGCCTTAGGGCACTTCTTGTACTGATCTATCCTGCTGTACGAGATATACTCGTTTTTATAGGCAGCTGAATCTGACTGCTGGCCTTTTCCTGTTTTGGACGCTTCCATTTTTGTTTCCTTTCCGCGGCCCGTCTTGTCTTCAGGGCGATATCCCTGAGTGACAGCGAGCCACTTCCAACACATGAATTCTCCGACTCTTTCACAGGCGCCATCAGGGCGGAAGAACTGACAGCGGCGGCTGTTGGGTTCGGGTCTGTAGCAATCCAATTCTCCAAAACTGGAAAACGCGCGACCTGATTGTCCGGATGAAGATGCCATTCAGTACAAATCCCTTCCTGCTCTAATGGAATTAAAGCATAAGGCCTGCTGATACCGCACACAGGACACTTCAGATATCCAGCCTTGGGAGCGTAATACTTCAGCGGATCGAGGCCGAATGCCGAGCAAACAGACAACCACGTTGCACTGGGAGGCAGCCGGCCAGAATCATGCGCCTCTTTCAGCAAGCGCAGATACGCTGCACAGGCATCACGATAACGCCCAGACACAGACGGCCACCACAATCCACATGGGAACATAAAACTTCAAACAATAGCAGACATTATCTGCAATATCGTTACACTTCGATTTACGCATTTTTATACTCCAATCCCAAAACAATATTGCTGACGAAATTATCAGCATAGGCTTGAGAAATTTGAGAGCGTTCCATCTTGCGCAGCCGATCACCACCGGAAGACCATTGACCTGTATGCGTGATTTTCTTGCGATAAAGAGAACCGATAATGGACATCGGTTTCTTCAAAGAGAAATTCACAAACCAATACGCAGTCGGCTTCATAAAATAATCGCCATGCAAACTTCTGTCATAATCGATATACGACGGCGGCAGCAGTGCATTAGTAGATTTCAGAAACGCATCATTATTCCAGGGGTTTTCAATAATCAGAGAAAGTTTCTTAGAATCTGCAATCCAGAATAACTTGACCAGAAGATTGAAGTTGTGAGCGCGATTATTATTTCTGCAAATAATCTTTTCACATTTCTCTCTGAAAGAGAGGTTTCTGTAATTATGATACGCAAACCGATGCGCGAGCTGAGACGGAGCACAGAAGTAAGTACAGGGAAAGAAGGCAAATGAAATATCATCGGAAGACACTTCATCAAACAAAGACGGCTTTCCATCAAACGCAGATTCAATCTCATTGAACAAATCAATCTGAACATCAGTCTGTCCGAATTGATTATCAATGTCATAATCGAATGCAGAAATTCCATTCGACTTGAATGCGTTTTTGAAAACGCCGCTCTGCTCAAACAGAAGAAATGCCTTCCGATACATAGGCCGCCCCCGTTATTGTTCCTGAGAAGAAACAGATTTCTCTTTTTCAGGATCGGGCAATGCATCCTTAGGCTCAGGCAGTGCATCTTTCAGGAACAGAACAGGGAACAGAGAATTATTGCCGGGACGAACCGCCAACAACTCAGCCCTGTCTTTCGCATTACCGTAGAAACTAACGGAAAGCGACGACAGCATTTTCAACGGCTTAAACAAACTGAGAAGATCATTCACGCAAGCCGAGATAAAACACTGCTTGCCAGTCAATTCACCATCAAGATGAACTGAAATCTGCTGCAAGCATTTATTACTGAAAGACGAAAGAGTGAGAAGCCGGATACCGTCAAAATGAATATCAACCGGATTGCACTTAGACGCCTTTAACAGCTTCAGAGATGATGAAAGACGTGACGCCTCGACGTCAACGCGAGCAACAACATCATCAAAATCCAACGCACGCACTTCAGGAATCTTACCCACTTTGACCGGGCGAATATACAACTCAACGCCGCTAAAGACACAGCCGACCAAATCAGAAGAAACGCCAAATTTAATCTCTGTATCTGGACAGATTTTGAGAACAGCCAGCAACGTCTTAGCCGCGCTCAACGGAATAACAGAAGCGCAATCTTCAATAGACGGAAAAAGACAAGCATCAGCAGCAAGTTTATCTTCACATAAACCAACAACATTGAGCTCATTATTGTTTCTGACGTCAAACAAAACGCCATTCTTCATCGGATTCAGCTCTTTAGAGCCAGCAGCAAGAAGCGCGACAGAAACAGCGCGAGTCAGCGCAGCCGTACCGACAAAGGCTGATTTCATCATTTCAAACTCAACAGCAGCCGCAGAAACATCCCTTTCACACGATGCCGGATTATTCGCAACGTCAGACGCCTTGAAAGAGCCGCACTGAACGACATTAAAACCGTCAGCAGACGAAACAAGAACATCACTGCCGTCAAATCCCTTTGAAGCATTCAGAATTGCGAGCGGAACAACACCATCCCCAGGAAGAATGACATCACAGGGATGTTCCGTCTTCAGCATAATATCCTTATCGCAAAAACAAAAACTAACAACATTGCTATAAGCCGAGACAGAAACATCAGATGCGGCAATAGCTTTAGACAGCTTCATCGCCTTTTTCAGCTCAGACGTCTTAATTGTAAAATTCATTCCAACCTCCCAACTGCGACATAAAACCACCGGAAGAAAAACCTCCGCCGGGCCCATCCCGGCAGAGGCGTCAGCGCGAAAATGACGTTCCCCAAAGATTTTGCGCCGACAAAAAACCGTCAGAAATCTTCAGACTTATCAATTTCAGCTGTAACCCGATTGAGAACCAGTCTTCTGGCTTCCGGATGCCTGTTCGCCAGGGAAACAACCTTGTCCACTTCTGCCATCAGAACTGCTCTCTCTTCTTCTGTCAGAGGCGGCACGGGCTTCAGAAACCGCTCCTTGTAAAAAAGCAGATCCTCCCACTGAAGCTCAAAACCAGGCCACGCCTGCATGATTTTCCGCGCATTCGACGGACTGAAACCGTCAAAACGCCCGCGAAAAACATCATAAAACGTCGTCTTTGGAACCCCACTGCACTCAGACGCCTGCGCAATGCTGATTCCATTCTTCTTTAGCTGTCTTGAAAGAGATATCGTGTCCATGCCGCACAAAATAGACACGAAAAATGAAACGTCAAAAAAAATCAGACATCTTTTTGCATTTTACGAAAAAAAACAAAAACTTGACGAAAGAAGCAAAAGACACAAAAAAGACACAGGAGGTGAAAAATGCCAAAAGTAAGCTACGACCCAACAAAACAGCGACAAATAGCAAACAGGATCAGACGAGAACTAGGCAAAAGAGGGCTAACACAAAACGCATTAGTTGATATTTGGCAAATAGGACGAACAAATGTTTCTGGAAAATTAAACGGAAAAACGCCAGTATCAGAAACACAAATAAAACAGTTTGAACAAGCCATGGGAATGCAACCAGGAGAACTCGAAAAAGAAACAGAAATAACAACAGAAAATTTTGAACAAAATTCACGTGCAAAAACCATCAAAAACATACTTAAACAGGCAGGAAAAACGCAAAAAGACTTAGCGCAAATATGGGGAATGAACGAAGCATCAGTGTCACGAAAACTTTCAGGTCAAACGGCAATAAAACAGCGACACATTGAACTTTTGGAGGAAGCACTGCACATGCCCCCAGGAACAATCTTGGCCGGAAACGGAATCATTGTCGGATCAACCGTTCACGTAGAACAAAACAACACGCAGCAAGCCAAAGAAAAAGAAGAAATGCCATTGCAAAACTTTATCGACAACTTCAATATCGTTCTGAAAGACAGTGTAACCAAAGCGCTCATGAGATACGCATCTGTGTTTCCAGATGAAACAAAGACAACAGCCGAATGGCTCAGCCTATGCGTCGCTTTAACGCCAAATGATCACTTGTAGCCGCCAGAGCCAGGCAAAAACGCATAGGCTGAGCACAAAAATGACACAAAAATAAGCCTATGCAGAAGCCTATGCAACAAGCCTATGCAACAATTTTCACAATGAAAAACACTATATCTGCATAGGCTGCATAGGCTTTTTTCAAAAAAAGAAGGTAAAATCAAAAATAAAAATAAAACACAAGGGGGGACATGGGAAAAAAGCCTAAAAAGCCTATTCAGCCTATTCAGCCTATGCACTTTTAGACACTTCTGAAGGCCTCAGTGTATACGTCTGTGTATATATGCGGCGTAAAGGGGTATATAGTAACGGTACCGACCTTCGATGCCACTACATGAACAGAAAAAGGAAGAACAATCCGGGTAAAAACAAAAACAAAAAGGAAGAAGCTATCCGGATCAAAAACCAGGCGTCCGCGATGAGACAGCGGACGCCAAAAGGTATGCGCTTCGCGCTCAGCCAGAGCGTCTTGTGGGCTCCCCATTTTGCCGTTTTTTCTCGTAAAAACGGGAGGCGCGCGCCACGCTCGGCGCTCTCGGCGCATCTGGAGCCGCGCAACAGTACAGGATATACTGTTTGTTTATTGTGCTCGCGCGCTTTTGGTGTCATCAGGTGACATAATGCATTTTCCGTGCCAAATGGATCAAAAATCTTTCCTGGCTTTCTCCCGATGCCCACGCCTGATTTCTCCCTCGTTTTTCGCCATGTTAGACGCAACAAACAGAAACGCCCGCGCCCGTGATTGTCACGGAATTATCACGGCGATTTTATGATATGGAAACAGAAAATTTCAATCGCATCAAATCAAGTAATAATATAACAATATAACAATATAATGCATAATAACCCAATCATTCCCCCGCGCCGCCAGCCGCCGTTTCATTTTTTTTGCATTACAAAATAAGTAATATAATAATATAATAACATAATAATACAAATAAAAAAGTTTCAATGTTCCACGTGGAACATCAGAATTTTTTTTATTTTTTTTATTGACTCTTTTGACAATGTGCTAAAAGCCGCGCCCATTTTTTCTTTTTGCGCTTTTTCAGAGGGGGAAGAGGTAGTTTTGTTTTTTTTGTGAGTTTTGCATCACGAAAAAAAAACGACAACTTGTCGTTTTTTTTATTGACAGTTTTCTTTTTTCGCACTATACGGAAATGTAAAACGAAAAGTCAGCGCCCAGTTTTGGGCAGAAAGGAAAAGACAATGAGTAGAGATTACTTGGACTCACTTTTTGAGTTTTTGGAAAGTAACGGAATCGCGACGGCAGCCGAGATCAAACTTGTCTGCAATATCAACGGATACAACGAGAAATCGATGAAAGATATTCTGTGGTGCCGTGAAGGGTACCGCAGTTTTGAGCAGATCTGGGACTGCTGCCGAGAAGATTACGATTTTTCGGCAATTAAAATCTGGATGGAAGACGAGGAAGACGAAGAGGAAGACGAAGAAGAAAACGAAGAAGAAAACGAAGAAGACCAGGGAAAGGAAAAAGACAATGGCTAAAAGTAAAATGATGGCAAGGATGGAACTTTTTGCAAAATGGGCGGCAGAATTAAAGCCAGGCGAAAGTTTAACTGTCTTTGCAAAAATCACAGAAAACGCCGTAACACTGTATAATCATGCTGGACTTCCCTTGACGCGCGCATGCGGTGGCGGATACGACCGCGCCGGAGCCTGCTTAGAGACGCTTTTTAAGCGTTTACCGGGAGGCCAGGGAAATGCGGATCTGTTGGGCTGGTGTGGAGCGAGTGAGGCGGAATTACCGCAATTCCAATTGAAAAGAGTTCTGACGGCGTCAAGTCTCTGGAAAATTCCGGTCAGTGTCTGGACAATAACCCGCAAATGATTTTTTTCAGGGAAAGGAAAAAAAATGAAAGCAATAAAAATAATCAAAGAAAACTACGATGCCCGATACCCTCTTTTCGACGGCAATTTGCAGCTTGAGGACTACAGCGGCCGTTTTATGCCGGCTTCAGTTTGTCTGACCATCGATTTAGACGCCAAAGAGGCAAAAATTGAAGACTGGGGCGCATATGTCCCCAAGTCCTCCACTTATACCGCAAGGGAGTTGGAGGGGCGTATTTGCCGCTTTTTCGCCCAAATTCGCTTCATCTCACGGCGAAATCTTGCTGCACTCCTCCTGAGCATCCGCCCTCTGATCAAAGAAGCTTTTAAATATAATGAAATCGATGGCATGGAGAATGACATCCAGAATCTTTTGGACAATGAATTTTATGACTGCTGCGACGCTGAAAGGGAAGAGGTAGACCGCCAGTGTCAGGCGGCATGCGAGGAAATCAATCTGCCAGAAAAACTGACTCCTGCATGGATCCGGAAAAATCTTACAGAGGATGAAGAAAAGGACGCAGTTGAACTTTTTTTAAGGGCGGCTTCAGCTGGAACGCAAGCGGACACCGACATAATCCGCCAAGAGTGCTCAAATGAAATTTGGAATGCGATCAAAGCGGCTCAAGAAGAAGAGTAATAAACACACAAAAAAGCCGTCTTACGACGGCTTTTTTATTATCACCCCAGGAGGAAAGCGAAAAATGAAAAAGCAGACAGACGGAATTAATGAACAGATCATGCAAAAAATGAACATTTTGGCCGATGAATCAAGCGTTTTTCTTAGGCTTTTGATGTGTGAAACAGGGGAAACCGCCGACAGCATAACAAGAGCGAAGGAAAAATACAATAAAATCAAAAGTAAACAAATAGAAGTCATCAACCTTTTTTACAGGCTATCAGATGAGAAGCAAAGAGAAGAAATGAATAACGATTCAAGAAGTAAAATTGATTTAACGGAAATCATCGCATTTCAAAAGCTGAAGGAGTTGGAAAAGCGTTTTCAGAAAAATCAGGGAATTGAACGAATCACAAGAAAATTCAATTCTCTTTTAAGCGAGGAGGAACGCAGACAAAGACAAGAGGAAGGCTGGGCGGAAAAAATGGCATCAGATGTTTTTTCAATTCTGAAGGAGGCCAACACATGAAAAAGCCGACAATCACTGAACAGCTGGATACCATCCTTTTCAAAATCAGATGCATCAGATATTCGCTGGGGTACATGGCAGAAAAAGAACTCAGCAAAAGACAAAAAGAGGCCCGAGAACTTGAAGGCCACGCAGCGAGAATTGTACCACGCGCGCGCGGCAACAAACGCTGGATCAATGCGACAATGGCAGACATCAGAGCCGAAGCATGGGCAATTAGCGTTTTCCTCCCGAAACAAAAAAGCGCCCTTCAGTGAGACTGAAGAGCGCCCAGGGAAAGAAAAGCCGTGGCGCGCGATAGCAGCGCGCCGCGGCATCCAGGAGAATAAACAATGCGTTTTTTTTGTCAAGAAGAAAAAGAAAAATTCTGGGCTGTTTTTGAAAGGGAAATCGAAGCCCAGGAGCGCGCGCGCGCTGATCAATGCGCAGCGGCAGCCGCCACGCTGGACGAAACAGACCCGCTGACGGCAACTCTTTTAAATGCGGCATGCGATCATCTGACGGCATCCAGACACGCCGCACAAACCGCTGCAAAAATCAGAATGAAAGGAAAGCACGCCGCTCAAAAGCTGGAAAAAGCCGGAGTGACAAAAGCAATTCAAGCCGCGCTATTCATGGAGATTTTAGAGGCAGTTTTCAGTTTTAACGCAGCAGCGGCAATGGAAAAGTTTGAAACACTGGAAACAATCCAAGAGAACGGGAGAATCTAGAAAAGACATACCAGCCGCCCCTCCCCTTCACAACACGCAGAAGGGGAGGGAAACGGCAAAAAATTGACCGGACGCGCCCTGCGGGCGCGCCCGGCAAGCAGAAAGGCCCCCCCCCCCCC